>Ga0136643_10008891_pt1 | contig 14732 bp, 7 predicted proteins | sample TergutLab28metaG_FD_96883 | JGI IMG/M metagenome (GOLD analysis project Ga0136643, IMG submission 96883) | Labiotermes labralis P1 segment gut microbial communities from Petit-Saut dam, French Guiana - Lab288 P1 (version 3) (version 3) | ecosystem: Host-associated > Arthropoda: Insects >... | reverse complement strand
TTAAACACAAAAGTTTAGACAAAATCAAAAATACCTTTCATCAATACTCTTTTTTTTTCGAAAATCGTGCAATTTTTTAGATAATATGTAAAAACACCACAGAGCCGGGCATGCAACAAATGACACCGTGACGCACACGAATTGCATGCTGCATACCCAAGGCTACAAACATGCTCTAAGAATATTAATACTTATTGCTTTTCCAGTGCTACAATGGTTGCACAAACACGCTGCATGTTATGTTACAAGTACATTTCCTATCTTGTTTAACTTAATATGGGGTCCTCATACTCGAAACGCTCAACTTAGAGAGTATTTGGCTGGGGATGTGGCGTTTTCTCCACATGCGAGATTTAAGATCTCACGGTGGTAACGATGAATACACTTTCTTCGCCATGCAACGGCGAGTCATGTGCTACAAATTTACCAACTGACCACACGGCATCACATTCCAGACGACAGCATTCTTCTTCTTTTCGCACATTTCGCCAAGCGCTTCTAATTTCAACACCATACTGCCAATCACATTCATTCGTCTAAACTGGGCCCTCAGTGTTACTGAACATCAGGCACTGTGGGCGATGTGCGAGGCGTTGCATATGAGTGCACATGTTTAATTGCAAATAAACAAGGGCAGAAGAATTCACGTGCGCGGTGAAGTATACCATAATGGGAGACTTGCTCCGGTAAGCGAAGCCTGGCTGAAACTGATGGGAAGACTGCACAATCAAGTACTGATTTAAATAAAAATGGGTTATGAGAAATAATGACAAAGGAATACAACCTTCAACACCATAATTCAAATCACCGCCAGCAGAAATTGTAAAACACTAATAAATAAAAGGTCTGAGGAACGGGGAGACTGGGTCTGTTTACTGTAGCAATATGTTAAATGTTTTAATACAACAGTTTCTCCCGTTTAAATGTGCGTATTAAAACTCGGAACAGATGCGGAGAAAGTGGTGAAAAAGGGACTAATAAAACAGAATTTTATTCCCTGGCTAAAGGAACTGCTTACTTCATAGCTACATAATCACTCTCGCACACTGATGTGGAAAATGCAACGTGATGGTGTCAAAAGAGTTTACGATGTTGTTGACGACCGAACACAAAATTCGATACATACACAACGACAAGGATAACTGCGGGAGACAGCCAGATCTATTTATGCGCTAAATTGTACTATTGGCCAGTGAAGTCGGACCCACGCGAAGTACCACATCAGATGCACAGGGGGCGACGAACATTCAGACCTCGGAACTAACTGCACGTCGGCATTTTTCAGAATTAAAAAAAAAAAACCTACTTTCTGGACACCAAATTTGCAAAAATAAGGCCCAGCAATGAAGTTTTTTTTATTCAAATCATCTCATTGTGTGGTCAATAAACATGTCGACATTAAGTGCATTTATACGGGCATGGAAGTGCGACCAGCAGTGAACTTGCTCACGACAGGCCACAGCGACAGACTACTGTGAACACGGTAACAAGCTTCCGCGTTCCATAACGAAAGAGGAATTCATTACCAGGCGAGGTCCACTTCGGTTCTCAAGGACCCTCTACAAACTTAATTACGTAACAATTTAAAAACTGCTATCACTGAATCGAGTTGTGGGCTTATATGGAGCATTATACACCGTAACCCACTCAGAAGCTATAATCCATTACTTCTAGAACAATAAGGGTCAAAGATTACAATCACTATTGTGACCGCAGGTGTGCCAGCGCACGAAGTCAGTGTAGCCTTTAACAAACTACATCTGCTAACTGCCGAAAGTAAAAAACATAACCGCTCAACTAGTAGCGTAGCTAAAATACGGAATTTGATGTCGACCGAGTCACGCCCAGTTCTAAGGGCAACTATGAGGCAGGTTCCCTCAGAATTATCCCTTTTCCATATTGATATTATCCACTCACAAAGGCAAACAAAGGCAGAATTGGTGATACCATGTCATTAGCATGGATAGTTGAAGGATCCTCAAGCAAATTCTGCAGTACGCGCGTCGGGGCATAAGATCTAAAGGATTTCCGGCAAAAAGATGGCTCAGAACCGTAAAAGACCAGATGGTCTAATACACGTTTGGAAGACGATGGCATTATCCACTCATTTATGTGTAGGTATCCTCAAAGATCGCTTCCCTTTAGGCTTCCCGATAATTTTGCACGTAATTCTCGTATCTCCATGCATGCTACATGTCCCGACCTCGTTCTTCTTAGTCTAGTCCTCACAATAATGTCGTGTGACAAATACAAGTGATGAAGCTTTTCCATACTTTCGTTACTTCATTCTTCTCGGATCCAAATGTTCCACTCAGCAACTTATCCTCAAATATCCTCAACAGACGCTCTTCGCCAATCCATTCATATCAAGTAACACGCGGACAATTTGTGCAGCTGTACAGTCTACAAGTTTATAGATAGAATACGATAAAATATTCTGACCTGACAGACGTCAATGAGTCTGCTCCGAGAAATTTTATTTACCGCAGTTCATAATAGCAGGCAAGGAAGGGCGGTAACCAATGCAAGTGACTGTTAGAAACGTACAGTGCGGAGTACACAGCTTGCATCATCCCAAACCTGATCTCAGTCCCGCACCATTCAGCTCCCTCCCCCCCACCATCACCCCGCGCAGCCATTTTTGGTCATCGCCTATAGCGGCCGGCCGCTACGAGTAACCCAATGCTCGCGCTGGCGTGTGCGCGGCAGATCCTCTGGGATGCCGTGGAACCGGACGTACAGTGCGTAGGAAAACATTCTAGGTCGCAACGGTACACAAAATTACATCACTTCCACATTTATTAAGTCTTTCACTGTGGGCTCCTAATGGTGCTCAGCTTAAGATGCAGTTTTTATCTGAGGAAATGTTTCTTCTTCAAGTAACCCACAGATTACTATAAGAGTTTACGACGCAAATGTTCACGGTACCGGTAGCACCGTGCACCAGCTGCTCCAACTTACTGTACAGAATTCTGTCCGCTATGCGTATTGTGCACCAAAGAATTTTCATCAGTTCTGCTACATGCAAGAAACCAACACATTGACCTTTTAAAGCCTACTGGTTGCGTGCACCAACAGGTTTAAAACTTAAGAAATGACATTCTGCCCACACCGTATTTATTTGTTTTGTATTTATCTCAGAACAAACAGCGACTTCTGCCCCACATTACAGAAACTGATTGGTTTTTACAACCCAGATGAAAATTGTTTACTGCGCGGTACGAGCTGAGTCTTTAAATTAAGCTGTCTGCGCTTCGTCTTTGCAGGGTTAAGCAACCGTTGACAGAATTAATTGTACTCCCTGATGATGGGCCAATAAGGCCCGGAACATGTAGGAGTTGGAGATTTTTTTTCTATTTTAAATCTAATACAATTGTGTGCATCTGCTGGTTTACATTAAAGTAACTGAGACACGAATACTTACTGTTACGAGCTGACGGACACACTTACCTCACTATATTCAAAATCATATACCAAATAGGCCTAATTACAGACCCAAGGGAACAAGGCTTCTAAACTGGCTCGCAAGCAGAATAAATGGGGGTAACGGCACAGTGGTAAGTACGTACGTACGTACAGTTAAGGTAGATGGTTACGAACAGTACGTAATAAGTGCCGGCGAAAAGACGAAGAGGCATATTCAATGCAGCATCCGTTACTGGTAGGTAAACTACTAAAAAGCCAAGGAGAATGAGGCCCTACCAAGCATCCCCACAGAGGAAATAATAAATGCACGTCTGGCGAGTTACCGCCTGCTCTAACCTATCCAGGCTTTGTTTCGTCAGTTCCTCCTGAAATAAGAAGCATCACTCCCTCGCTCACTACATGGGGCACAGTCTTTCTTGAAGAACTAACGGGTTCTCAGCTAGTCAAGAAATTCCCCGCATTTTATGGAAACTAAAGGTTCATTACCGCGTTTACAAGGGCCCGCCACCTGTCCCTACTCTAAGCCAAATCAATCCAGTCCATGTCCCCACATCTCACTTCCTGGAAACCCATATTAATATTATCCTCCCATTTACGCCTCGGTCTTCCAAATGGTCTCTTTCCCTTAGGTTTCCCCACCAAAATTCTGTACGCACCTCTCCTCTCTCCCATACGTGCTACACACACACACACACACACACACATAACTACCTACCTACATACATATATACATACATACATCTTATTCGAAAACCAAATACAATGCGGCACGCGCGTTCAGTAGGTTGCTACTACTGATCGTAGCAACGCAGTTACGTCGGGGAGACCTACAATGATACACTCCCTGAACAGAAGAAAATTGTATCAATACTGAAAAGATGTAACCCACAACATGGAGATTTCATAAGCCAACCGTCTTCTTCTTAAGATAAAAAAGTAGGCCGCAAAATATCCTACCGAAAGTGAAGAAGACTAAGCCCTCATGGTGCAACACTTATAACACTTCAAAGGTCAAAAACAAGGCTAGCCGTATGTGTTTAAAGAAGGACGCCTTAACGGCATACGCTGGATTGCAGGTAGAATGCACTGCTGTGAGTCCACCACACTCCTAACCTCGGCTCTAGACGGACGTAAGAAAGCGGGCAGGTTCACGAACCAAGCGTTTGATCCTAGGGAAACGGACCCCAGTACCCGTACAGCAGGAAGGATACCTGAAGGCTTGTGAGAAAAATCCCACTATCTTGCCGGCAATCGAACCAACATCACCTGATGGCGCACCCTAATAGTCTGGATCAGCGTTTCCCAAGCCTTCTCGGTCACAGAACAGTACTTAACTGAGTAAATATTTACAGCACACACATGTTCATGGTCCCTCATTCATCAAACAAAAGTCAGCGCAACAAGATCTGTTCGTAACCAAATGGACGGTTCTTATAAAAATCCTTATATGAACATGATCTTTAAAATGATCAAATACTTTAAATACGAATTTAATGAAAAATATACGATTTCTGGTGTGTCTATTTTTTCACCATACACCTATTCACATCTTGGAAACGCATGTCTACATTCTATACCGACGAGTATGTGGGCTCGTACTGATATTTATTTACGCAGTCGTTCAACGCAATGATAAAAACAGCCAAAGTTCAGTTACACACGCTTCACAAATAACAGGAACAATAATATCATTAACTAACACTACTGCTACTACTACTACTACTACTACTACTACTACTACTACTAATGCTGCTGCTGGTACTGCTACTACTACTACTACAACTGAACTGTTTCCACAACCGTCGCGCCACTGCTGTTCTGATCACTGTAATAATCGTAAGAGTAATGTTTCAAAGCACGCAGTTTACAATCACTGTTGAAATCACACAGCCGTGAAAAACCGCAGCCGAGATACTATGCCAGTCGGTGTAACGATTAGGCTAAATGATGGCAGACAGACACAAATGGTGGCTCGAATCCCGACAAGAGAACGGTTTGCTGTGTTCTCGAAAATGTCCAATGGGGAACGGGGGCTGTCTACCCGATGGACAGCCGTGAAGCTGACCACCTGCACGGAATGCCGAGATTAAGAATACCTGGAGCACCACCTGCACTACTTATGCTTTCACGGCGTGGTACTTAATTAAGAGCAATGGCTACCTCGATAACAGCCGAAACCTAAAATCCGATCTACTAACACGTTCATGAAACCTGATTATCCACGGCCTACGCAGCACTGCATAAAACGTGGCACCCATTTTGCCGTAAGCATACATCCCACGTTGACTCCACTCAACGCATGTGTTTCGTAGAACAGTGAATCCCTCTACGCATACGACAAAACGGTAATGTCGTGAAATAACATAAAATGTAGGATATGAAAAAAGTATTTATGCACAGTACATCCTAGTTATTTTGTGGCGGAAATGTTGAAGGAAGCTTCATATGCGTTTTCCAGCAACTGCAATGCCTTTCACAGGAACAATTAAAGAACAGTGGTAAATGTCGTAAAACGGGATCGATGTTAGACAAAAACAAAGCTCCAAAAGAAAAAAGCACTAATCCAGGAAAAACTTCATGCTATTGGTACTCAATTCTGAAAGTCGTTAGGTATTTGACTACTCAGTACGGAATGTCAGGAGTTACGATCCAGGCTGACAATAAACTGTTAAAAGTTCCACCCTACAAAAACGATTATAAAGCAAGAATTCGGTACTGCAAGTGGTTTCAGGAATCTGTGTTTAATGCTCTTCTTGACCCAGAAGGAACTTAGCACTCCACACTGGTAATGCATGGTTGACATGACGCCGGTAAGAAAACCGACAAAACAACAGTACTGGTCTTAGAAAATCCTCATGCTCTTCACGAAGCGCCAGTGCACTTTGTAAGAACCGAAGTGTGGTGTGCAATTAGTAATCGGGTGACAATAAGCATTTTTAAAGAAACAGTAAATGGTTTAAATGTACTAGAAGCGAAAGAACATTTCTCCTTCTCCCCCTCCTCCTTCTTCTTCTCCTTTTCCTCCTCCACCTCCTCCTCCTCTTCTTCTTCTTCTTCTTCTTCTTCTTCTTCAATCACTGTACAGGCCTTGTGGGTTTCACGAGGTTGAAACTCCCAGATTTCAAGATACTCGGCATATGACGGTGGTATGATTGTCAACCCTACCCAGCGGCCACCTTTACCCCCAGGAAATATTCCCGGTGCTCATTTCCGTTTAGAGGTTCAGTCGATCCCAGGGCCATGGCACGGTCGGAAGGAGTATGTCAATAAAAATTCCAACGACGCTATCGGGAACCGAACCCGCGACCTTCCGGCTTGTAGCGCAGTGACTCAACCAACTGCACCAACGCACGCTCCCGAAAAACAATTCTGTATAAAAATTGATGTTATTTCAAGATGACAACTACGCCGTGTTTAGTAAGTTTTTTCCCTCCCCCCCCGCCCCCCCACCACCACAGAACGTATGGTCACCCGAAATACTGAGGTTCGGCACTTCGAAACTAATCTGAACTAAGGTAGGTCATGCACTTGGCGGAAAACGTTAGCGAAAAAATGGACGTCTCCGCCAAGAGGAAAACTTGTAATATCGTACTGGACCCGGGATTATATTACGGGTACCGTGCAACCAAAACATAAATCATATGCCTATCATACAGGTTTGATGGACAACGTTTTTTGCCTCTCTCTGAAACTAAGGGGTGAAACTCACTTAACAGTGAACAAGAGAAGCAATGTACTATAAACATAACCTTGAGACGAGTTCATGCAACCATCCCTGCAGAAATAAGTATTTCATATTTTGAGTGTGTGTCTGTAGTCTCAGATATCCAGCATTAACGCGCATGCGCCACATCGCCACCTGTGGCCTGTCTGATCTAACACATTTTCCCACATTATCTCACAAACGGCACATTTTTTAAAAAAAAAAGAATGCTGAACATAAAATGGGTAATGATTTTCTCTACAAGTTTTATCTGAAACGTTTCTCAATCTATACAGAATTCAGCGAGATACTATCACAAATGCACACAGGTCTTCACGTAGACTACCTGTTATCGTCCGTTTTTAATGAAACTTGAATTTTCTCGACAGATTTTTGAGAAATACTCATATGTAACATGTCATGCAAATTCGTCCAGAGGGAGCAGAGTTATTCTACAGGGACGAACAGACGGACATGGCGAAGCTAACTGTCGCTTTCCGCAATTTTGCGAACACGCTTAACAATGCCGTAATTTATTCCCCGCATGAATGTACCAGCTACAAATATAGTATGAGAATTGGTCAGCATCCGTCAAAACACGTTTGCGCCTTTAACAATTCCATGCAGCAGACCCTTGTTGAGCTCCGGACGAGATGGTGCTGCCCCTGCCAGAAATCGAACTCCGGTCGTCCAGCCTGTAGCTTAAAAGCTACACTACAATATCTCGGCTCCCCATTCAAAACATGTTCCATATAACATTTTTGTTACGTGTAACATCAATCTACTTCCATACACAATTTCACTTGTTTGTAAGCTGCATTGATTCCTTTGCTGCTGCCATAAAACAGAAAGCTGAATACACACTGCAAGCAGTCATTTGACGTTCTAAAAATAACTTAACGTTCAACATTTTTAACGATCAGCGCCAACAATCTCAGTACCCTGTGCTGAGTAGTATTAGTACTGTTCAGACACCACAGTTGCATGGTTAACAATGTTGCACGGGGAAGTTACGGTACTCTCTGATGGAATGACGCTCATATCAGTACCGTAACAATCTGCGAATATATTGGGAAGTTATTGCGAAACGAGGGCAATGCACTATAAGCCTATTTCTCTTAAGCGAGGGGGGAGGAACTAAAAATGAAGTCGGATGACTGCCAATGGCAATGGCACGTCCTTAAATATTTTCAGGAAAATCGGCCAAATTTGTTCGGAAATGTATATGTAACATGCACGCAAATTACTGCAACTTACTTTCCGAACACAAGTTCATGTGATGCGACTCAATGACACATTATCTGAAGTACTTAAAAATCAATTTATACTGGTTCTCCCTTCTACACGACACATTAAACATTCATCACTTCCTTTGTGTGCTATGGTACCGGCTTTAACACTTTCAAAAGCTACGCATTTTTAACTCTGTAACCTTTAAATGTCTAACATGATTCCCGAAGTATAGGAATGGTCACAACACTGTATTTTATGTTTCGGCAAATACCGAGTTCTGCAATATTATCAAAAGAAATTTGGGCTTCCGAGAATTAATAGTGCCACTGAACTTAAACTACGGGTTAATACGTCGTGACAGCTCCGTTCATGGGCAGTCGAAACACACTTTTCGAACTTCATAATGTAAAGTTAAATTAAAAGACTATCTGCCTACATGCAACAGCAAAAACTGCATATAAATCATGCCGTATGATCATAATGTTGCAGTTCCGTCGCCTTGTCTCAGGGTAAAGACACTGATCACCCTAAACTCTGCCCTGATGGCTACTTCGAAGGCACGAAGTCGATATTCATGCAGACCCAATGACCCAACAGCTACCCCGCTGTAGAAAACTGTAACTAACATTTCCTTAAATTTCGTTGCACTACAGACACGTCCCGACTTACGCAATTTTTAAACGGTAAAACAGAATGGAAACAGCATTTTTTAAAACTAGCCCCGGGTTTTTCCTTATGGGAATGAAAGCGGAATTAGGCGAAGGTAGCGGAAAAATACTGCTGGGCGATACAACAGGCGTGGGGGCGGTCGAACTGCGGCCGACCAGGTTCCAGTGTATTGGAGTGTGGATTTCAGTTGGGCTTTCCTGTACAGGCACACACATATAGTTTAACATATACTGTGTTCCGAATTGCGCCGGACCTTCCGGAAGGTAACTACTGCGTTAGGTCGGCGAGTGTCTCTATATAAAAAATGTCTAAAGTTGCAGACGCTGGTAAACACTGTATTTTAACAGTATGAAGCACGTTCTGTATGTGCTCTGGGTTCTCCTTAACAGATATCAAAATTAAATTCACCCGGAAATGTACAGCATCGTCATCTAATATCAGATTTTACAGAAACCAGTAGATGACAGTCCTCTTCATACGTTTATTTATGTGAAATTGGAATTAATATCGCACTTCCATTTTCACCTACAAAACGACGTTGTGTAGAGATCTAGGCTTGAAAAGCCGTACCTCTCAAGCACTGACGCACCATTCCCACGCACCAGGTCGACGGGGCGACTAAATTTTGAACCGTGACGCCAAATATTGGTGGACCCTTAGTATAACTGTTAGCTACAGCACAGGAGAGCCGTAGTCCAGTCCTGTATGTATAACTTTACATACAATGGTCTATTAACAGTCCGTGGATCATCTGTGGACGGCACGGTCTGCCTCGAAACGGTTCGGAGTTTCCAAGCTACCACACACACTTTCAGGAAGATAACCTTAATATAGTGAATACCCTTCATTGTATTCATATTATCTTCGTCTAAACGAACATTTAATGCACCTATTGTACACATCGCGTCCGATTACGTTCTCCTATCTGTTTCGGCGCAAGTCGGCGCTATATTCAGGGAGTCTCATCCGATTTTCGGCGCTACAACTTGCAGTAAACACTTGTCGAAACGTGTTCGTAGAATGCGGTCTTCTCACTGATGCACATCTTCCCACACTTCGCGAAAGTCACTTGTGATGAATAACAGTTTACACCCATACCAATTATCATTTAACCATCGGAATACACGCAATATCAAAGTTAGTGTTTTTGTTTAGAAACGCCACATCAAAGCGTTTCAGTGACTTTAGAAACGCCATATCAAAGTGTTTTAGGGACTTAGTAACGCCACAACAACGTGAAGTGTTATGTGACTGTGGGTTTTAACTTTTATTTAGCGAATCTGGAAAAACAGAGCCCATCAATGGGGAAAACAAGTTTGGACAACTGTTGACAGACAGCCAGTTGCGCCGAAAAGCGTAACAGAACGTCATATAACGTGATACGTATAACAGGTGAATTAAACGTTGGTTAAGACCAGTGACTCTCAAACTGGGTTCCGTAAAAGGGTGTCAAGGGTTCAGAGAGACAAAATGCGTAATGGCGGAAAAGAGTATATTGGCAGTCTTAAATTTGTATGTATGAATCAAAATTCGTGTGGCGACAATCGACACTAATGATTCAGTCAATGACAGCTGGCAATCAAACGCTGCTTCAATTCAGAAGCCTGCCAAAGACCGCGGACTGAACGGCCGTGCCTTCCGATCGTCATCTAAAGCGGAAATTTTGCCTTCAGTCCGTGGACTGCACGCAACCCATGCAGTCCAAGAACTGGGCAATCCCTACATTCGCCACACATCTACCGATATGCTTCAGCTTGGATTCTAGCAGCCCGACTATTCACGTTGCTGTTGCGAGGAGCACATCCGTAATTAATTTTAGACCGAACCGAAACCTTTGTAGCTGATGAATCATAGCCTACTGTTTGTAACTGTCCAGTAACAGTTCATATGCTTTATCCCCACATATCCTACTTTAAATACGATTTATTCTTTACCTTCCATAAACAGAAAGTGTGCCGGGATAACTCGGTCGGTATAGCTACTAGCTATGGACTAGACAGTCCGGGGATCGAATTCCGGTAGGGGCGAGATTTTTCGCAACCGTCCAGACCGTACCTGGGGCCCACAAAGCCTCCTGTACAATTGGTATCGGCTATTTTTCCCGGGGGGTAAAGCGGCCGGGGTGTGGCGTTGACCACTCACCCCATCTAGCGCCAAGGTTAAAGGAAGAATAGAACTATACCTCTAATCCCCCCCCCCCGGGCCTTCATGGCCTGTTATAGGGTAAACTTTACCTTTTGCCCTTTTTCGTGAATAGATGTGCTCTTCAAACACATACATAAATCCCGAAATGAACTCCGGACAACTGCGCTTGGAAATGATTATAAGCAAACACGGATGAGTTCCACCATGAGGCTATGGACTGAAGGCGGATTTATTTGTAGGCTAGAGATTTCGTTCAGTTAGTTACCTGACGTCAGCCGGAATGTGGGTGCCCATACACACAATCCCCAGAGAGCACTGAATAAACCAGCAGAGCATTTTAAAATCCCGCGTGATTTTCGCCTTCTGAAGCGATATACAGGGTTATTCAAAATGACTGTCGGGGTTTTAACAACCTCTCTTACACAACACACTTGAGATAGGAGTATATGTATTTTTTTTTAATTAATAGAACAACACTCCAAGTTTTTGTTGTATACCTTACATGTGCTCTGTATGTGCACCCTTTGTGATTCTACAAACATCAAAACGATAATCGAGTTCGTTCCAAACTGTTTCTAGCATGTCAGCGGTGAATAACGATTATCGTGTTGATGTATGCAGAATCACAAAGGGTGCACATATAGAGCACCTGTAAGGTATGTAACAAAAATTAAATAAAAAATACATACACTCCTATCTCAAGCGTATTGTGTATGACAAATTGTTAAAACCCAGACAATCATTTTGAATAGCCCTGTATTTACGGCTATCTAGAGACGACACACTACAGTCGCAGCCCAGTCCTGTATGTTTGTGAACTAGCCTTTGGCAGGCCTGAGCAAGCTTTTATGTGGTGCGGGCGCCTTGGGCAAAATTTGGTCTGCATGCAGGCACCATGACGTTCAATACACGTAAATGTGCATACAATTATACTTATAACTTTGCCTACGTGCGTTTCTCTACAACACGCAATAAAAATATACTACTAATAACAGGAAAAACTTATTAAAAAATGCAATTCACAAAAAAAGGCTATGGTGTCGTCATTTTAGACCATTTTTACAAAAGTAATCAGGAATGTAACGTGTATGTCTCAGTAAATAAACAGCTAGTAAGTTCTGAAAATTTAGTCAGCCTTCTCTGTCTCGGCTTCGCTAAGGAAAGAGTTATAAAACTCTTTCATTCCAAATGTCTCCGGGGCAAACATAACGTGTCGCGCACAACCTGTTGACCGCGAGCTGCTCTGGACTGCCTACTAAAATGTAGGCCTCCTTTCCAACGGGGATAAGCAGTTCTTTCGGGGGGTTAAGAGTTTGCCGCTCAGCCCTATCTAATGCAGAGGTTAAGGTTGAGTGAAATTTTTTTTTCAACATTCCATACGTCAAGACGATGTGCACAAACAGTTTCTACACCTCAAGTGTTGCACAGCATCGCGTGGCGGGATGACGGTGAATGACGTGGCAAGAAGCACCCATGGCCGATTTCAGATACTATTCCAAGGGTGACCAGTTAGATGTGCTTCGGGATCCGCACTTTAGGAGGCAATTATGCAATCTAATAATATAATTTCCTTCTTATTTTACGGCTTTTTACGAAAAGAAATTAGTTTCAGTTACGAGTTTCTTTTCTTTAGGAAGTCCATTAAAACGCCGCTAACGACCAGTCCCGTGCGCATGTGAACTACGTGAATATTATTTTTACAGGCAACTTGCGAGAGCCGCACTAGTATCGGCGTCCAGCCCAACGTCATTCCACAGCGTGTGTGAAGGACGGACGGGGAGTTGTCCAATACGGACTGACCCAACCTTCACAAAGTTTGGTCTATATGACAACACACGCGTCGTTCCTCTTCTCTTCAAATATTGCTAAATAAGCAAATAGTCCTCAACACCAGAAGCGGCTTTGTGGAACGAACTCATGACGCACAATAACCTCGTTGCTAACAAAGCATCGTTTGCATGTGTGATACCACCTGAAACTGTGACTCAGCATCTGGACAAGCAAGATGAAATGATAATGGGCGGAACGTTTCCACCACTCACATTGTGACACAGGCCCGTTTAAGGTTACTGTCATCTAGAGGCAGCATGAGCCCTCATCTTTCGGCAAAATTCGAACAGACTGGTTCTATTTCAGATTGAGTCAAATGTTCCGTGCACCTGTTAATTGCTTTACTGCTCTATCTGCATTGTTAGTTCACAACTACGCGTAGGAAGGGCTCCCTAATTTACTTCGCTGGGCACAGAAATGCCTTAAACGGGACCTTAAACGCCCTACAAAGCGCAGTATGTCACTTCTAACCCGGAGTGTCAGGGCAACAGTGGCGACTTTCACTTCAATTGCACATCTTTCATCAAAACAATGCGTCATGTGGCATGCGTGGTGTCAATCGCCCTTCTCTACGAGTCGAGTCAAGAACATCAACCGTTGTAAAACGAAACACACGAACAGTATGAGTGAATCGGCATAGCGTTCAACATATTGCAAGAGTAAATAACAAACACTTCTCGAAATCAAATAGACTTACTCATCAAATGCAGTACTGAACACTCTATTATTAGGTTTTTGTGTCTGGTTTTCCATATTTTCACTTACAATTACATAAGGCAGACATATACAAGAATACACGCACGCACATACACACATACAGGCGCGCATACATACACCTATATAAGTACATACATACATACATACATACATACTCGCGCACGCACATACATACATACAAACACACACACACACACACAACGTATACATGTATTTCCCGACGTCGTAACCTCAGGAGGTAAATCCCGAAGTCATGCCGAGTGGAAAACACATCAACATGGATCAGATTATCAACGATTAAAACAAATGTAGATGACAGTTGACATGAGCTAAAATTAATATACGGGGTGGGCGAGAAGTTACCGTACACCCAGACAATACGCACCTCAGACTCAATATAAGTTTACACATCACAGCGCAGCACGCAGTACAGTGTAAAATGGTAGTTTGGTAACAGTGTGCAAGGTAGTGCACACGTGATTTGCCGCAGCCACAGAATTTAGATGTGTTTTCCGTATGGTTGACACAAGCAGTTACTCTATCGAGGAGCGCTTGATGGCAAGTGTGTGGATGCATGAGAGACAGCACACGGGACAAACCATGTCCCAAGTGATGGCTGCGTTCCGGGAACGGTTTAATAAGGCTCCACCACGAATAGCGACACTGCTGGATTGGGAAAAACGAGGGTTCGCTCTTGGAAGTGTTAAAGACAGGCCGCGGAGTGGGAGAAAAACAGCGCGCTTGGAAACAAGTGCAGCGGTTGCCGCTTCCATTGAACGTTCCCCAATGAAGTCGAAACGGAAACGATCGACAGAGCTTGGTGTGCCACGGTCAACAATGCGAGACCACATGAAGAGAGACTTGAATGTGAGGCCGTATCGCCCAACTGTCGGCTGGCGACATGGTTCGGCGCTATGAATCATGCCGTGCTCTGCTGGACACATTCTCAAATGCCGTATTCCGCTCAAAGGTTCTTTTCAGTGACGAATTTGCCATCTATCGCAGTGCG
>Ga0136643_10008890_pt1 | contig 14732 bp, 9 predicted proteins | sample TergutLab28metaG_FD_96883 | JGI IMG/M metagenome (GOLD analysis project Ga0136643, IMG submission 96883) | Labiotermes labralis P1 segment gut microbial communities from Petit-Saut dam, French Guiana - Lab288 P1 (version 3) (version 3) | ecosystem: Host-associated > Arthropoda: Insects >... | reverse complement strand
TTTGGATTTTGTATTCCCTGCCTTTTTTTTGTTTTTAAAAGGGTGATTTTGTTTTTAAGTGAAAAAAAACCCCTAAAACCCCCCCCCCCCCCACTTCATCAGATAGAATTTAGTAAGAGTATAATGTGAATAACTGAACTTCACCTCTTTGGTCTGTGTTTAGTTTTCGCAGCCTTGCTGTGAGTGCTAACATGGCATGTATTCGACAACATTGTTCTAATAAAAATGTATATTAAGATAAAAGTCTTACAAACCAGTAACATGTAAAGTGACAGTTCAGTTACCTTTTTGGTCATTACTTTTCTAGACTTGACAGCAGCTATTGAAAGTCTGTAGCATTTTTGAATTGACAGTCTTCTTGAATATGTTCTAAAATTATTAAAAATGTGTGAGGAGGAATACAAGGTTTCACCTTTTTGGTAAAATTTATTCTTCCAAAGTATGTTTCCAGTATAAGGTTTAAACTGGTCTGTGCTTCTGGTACGTATACTATAGAAAACCTGAACTGGACACGCAAAAACTTTTCCCTCAGAGGTATATAAGGTCAGACACATACTTATGAACTTATATATTCAAGGAAAATTTAGTATATGGTATTATACCTTATAATAACATTGAAAAGGCAAACTTGTACCTAATGAAAACCACAAAAGCTTTGGACACAATAACAGTGTGTCTCACATTTTCCTGATTTCTACTACAGGTTTACACCTCATTATGAACATTAAACTTGACCTCATTAATGTTGAATGTACAGCCTTTTACATGCCAGTTTTCTGTTGCAGCCAAGGCACTGTCCAGTTAGTGTAGGACAGTGTTTTCTGTATTTTCCTGATGGCTACCTTAGGTTTACGCCTCAGTAACAACATTATACTTATACAATTGAAGCACATGGCTTTATCAGTTACAGTGCTAATTATATACTTTCATGTCTTTATAGTGTTGTTCTTTGGAAGTGTTCTGAGCTCACTTCTACACCTGTGGCTGCTCTGTAGGTAGTTTAGCAATATAGGGATAAAGGATTAATTTGCTCAAAGTGCTCAGATTCTCCGAGTCATGGATTTAACAAAGTGACAGAAGTTTTGTTATTCACTTTATTTGTTTCCTGTGACATAGACTTGGGCCAAATAATTATTTTAACTGCAAGGGCACAAGTGAGGGCAGTGTGAGGCTGAAATGTCAGCTTTGCTTCCTTTGATTTAACGTGTGTTTTCTGGTGGGACCTCATTGTACAGTGACTGATGTTTGGAAGGTGTTGTTCTGCACTGTTTGCTAGTGGTGCTGTATCACCCACTCCTTTAAAGCATCAGTGATTTCATGATATTCACAGTGAGCCATATCTGATGTTACAGTGAAGTAAGCTCCTACACAAACTGTGAATAAGTCTGTTCTGGTGCCACACCGCTGTATATCACCCCACTGTATTTCTGTTACCGTATTTTCTAGAGGGGTGAATGAAGAAGCAACGTTTGTGCTTTTAAAGCAGATTTTAATGCCTGTTTTTACATATGATTTGTTTTTAGACAAAAGTGCTTTGTGAATGAATCCATTAGGAGAGAAATTCACAGTCATTATTGTTAAGTGAGATAATGATGGTTGCACAGCTTACTGGATTAAATGGGATTTTTAAATGGTTGTATTGCAAAATATGACAGTTCTTAAGCTTTTGGTGCTTGTGTTTTGTCTAGACTTACATACCTTATGGTTTTGTACAGGGTCCTCATTTTATCTGACAGCTACATTTGGTCACTCCTGCCACTATTCCATTTTCACATGAAGGCAGTTGGCTGAATGGGCTATTTTAACATTATTTAAATGGGCTGATGAGAAGTGCCGGCTGATACTTGTCAGATAAAATAATGACCTTATAATTTCTTCCTTTTAGCATGTTAATTTAATTTAATTTCCCGTCATGGGTGTTTGAATGGCAGCATTTGCCCATGGTCCACTTCCTTATCTTTTCATGCCACACATCTTGGTGATGTCAACTGTGTAACAGCGAAGTGGGAATGGGTGGGATCAGATTTCAAACACAATGGTTGTAATAATTTGGAACAGGCTGAAAATTACTTTTTGTGGGGTAGCCTCCTGTTTTTGTTTTAATTATTGCTTTGTGTTATAATTTTGTTAATAACTAAGTATCCCCTGTAGACACAGACTTGTGACACAGTGATAGTACATTATTTATAAGAAAGTTACCATAAACATGTTATCTGTCCATAGTGTGACTGGTTGTGACATAGGTGCTGGAGTTTGATTCCTAGCAGACGCATTAAGCTTCGTCTTTCTCTTCATTGCTTTGTTGAGCCAAGTCAGCCCATATAACAGTGAATAATGGGAATGAGGGTGCAGTGTGTAGAGCTGCTCACCTGTGCTGGACATTGTCACTGTTACCATCTTCTCACTTGAGGACTGTCATCAGTTCTTGTGACCTATTTAAGACATTTATAATGCAGATGATCCATTTGTTGCCACTAAAAATCACATTGCTTTGTGGTTAAAATACTCTCATTTCTATGTTACATGTGACCGTGAACTGTGCATTCTTTTCCTTTAGTGTTCATCAGTATGGGAATTAAATTCTATCTCAAGGTGACCTTCATTTTCAACCTAAAGGAATCTTAACATAACTATAGTAGTCATACATGGTACTTGACATAGAAAGCCCCACCTGTCTCTGCTTGATGTGACCACTGAACATTTTCATTTTGTCTGCTGCAAGGTGTCATTGGTGATAATATTTTCTTTACTCCATAGTTGTGGTTCAGTGTTTTAAACATTGTATTGGTTGGATATTAATTTGTCTCATAATTCAGAGTGGCTTATTTGTAAGATATGGTGTCATGTACATCAACAGATGTGTTTCTGTTTTCCTGTAAACAGATCATTAGTTGACAGGTGTACTTGTTTTAGCTTTTTGTATTTCTGCTGTCAGTTATCATCACTTCTGCCCCAACTAAAGGGGGGTGCTTTTCCTCTCTGTTAGGCTTAGTCACGTGCCAGAATTCCAGGAGATATATTCCAAAATATTTCCATACCGCCATGTGTTTTGAACTGCAGTGAACTAAACTATATAACAGCAAAAGGGCGCTTACCACAGTAGTGTAGATTTTCCACAGGCCTGACTGCAGCTTCATTAGTTACGAACCAATAAGTTATCCTGTTCAGTCAAGTACTGTGTTATATAATCGGTGTTCGCAGGTTACAGCACAAAATGCACCCCTCCCCTCCCCCCACCCCCACCTTCCTGTCCATTCACTGCCATTGAAGTGGTAGTGAGTTTAAAAAATAATTCATTGTGTTGCTTGGCAGGTAGGGGAGATCGTTAGGTTGTACATGATATTAACAATATGCAATAATAACTTATTTGAACACAGATTTCTGTCACTGAAATCCTTTAACTATTCTTCTTGCCAACCTTACTAACAACTAATGTTTGAGTCATCCCGCACACTTGTAATTGTACTCATGTTTGTGTGGCTTTGGCTCCACAATGTCATATTCAGAGATATTAACATATAAAATATTATGATTAGTTTTATACAGATAATATTATTGAGCCTAACTGGAAAACAGAAAATGATTTGATTGTGACACTTGCGAATTTACTGCTTTTTTAATTTCTTGTCTGTTGTGACAAGGATACCAGGATAGAGAATTTTTCATGGCTCAAATGTAGGACATTTTCTGTTGTCTTGTGTCAAAATGAAACCAGAACAGTTAGGAGGCTGTATGTGCCTTGTCTTTGGGTGGACCAGGAAGGTGAAGAACCTCTTTCTTAATGGGTCCATCACAGTAGGTTCTGTCCTTACCCATTCCATGTGAAGAATGAGGTAGATCCATCCTCCAAATCATGGGATTTTAAACAGAGATGGTGGATAGTGTCCAAAATTTCAGTTATGAAAGTGATCATTTAACATATCAGAATACTTTCAAGTGTAAAATTTCTGTTCTTAATTTAATATTGTGGTAAGTGCAGCTATGTACTTCAGGATTTTTTCAGAACAAACAAAGGCTGCCCTCCTCCCCCTGCCGCCTTTTTTTTAAACCCCAGATTTAATGTATGTCACTGACTTTACACAGTATGGCATATTTCTTTCTCTTACACTCTGTCATAAAGTTTACGTTGTAAGCAGTATATTATTTTAAAACAGTGAAATATTTAACTTTCGCCATGCCATTTATTTTGTATTTAAATTTGTAACAGCAGTTTCCAGTATACAGTGACAAATATTGTTCATTTCATTTTGAGTTGGATACTTTTGTTACAGTTTCTTTATCAATTACCCTATGTACAATAGAATTGACACCTGTGTGTCAGCTCTAGGGCTTAAAATATGTACCAGCAGCTATGTTAGCATGTCAGATACGTTCTTATAGCGCTCATTTTTGTTTAAAAATAATGACTGTATTTTCATGGGAAGCTTGAACAGAGTAATCAGTATATTGGGGAAATGTGTTGTAATTACATGCAGAAACAAGAGATTGTCTTTTTTGAAGCATCCAGCCCAGCTCTGGAGTCCTTTCCTCTTGTTCAGTTGGTATCTGGAGCAAAATAAGTCAAAACATGAAGCTTACCAACCACTTCCATCTAGTTGCAAGGTTAAGAATGAGTAGAACTGAACTTTAGTTCATTTTCGTAATATGTGGCTGGCTTAGTGGTAATAGTTGCAGGTTGTTACTGCCTTGTACGTGAAAACATTGGTTACTCTTTGGGGAAGTTAATGGTGTCACTTTCTTTAACACATCTTTGTGTTATAAAGCTGAAGAAGTTTGATTCATGTGAGTCTAAATTCGCAAGCTAAAAGTTGAAGTTAAAAATATATTTTATTTTTCAGTAAATGGTTATAAACATGTTTGGCCAGGTAATGATATTCATGTGCACTTCTTGGTTGATTCTGCATTATCTTAGTGTATTGATAATTGTTACTTTAAATTTTTATTGCTGCTTTGGACTTTGGAACAGGCCTCATACCTTATTTCATAGTTTTATTTACGTGCATAACTCAGCAAATGTGAATAATATTATTTTTATTATCTTTCCCCATCATTTTTCTTGCTTCTATAAATATAAAATTTACTGGCACCATGTAGGTGCAGCATAATAACTTTGTATGCTAATATATGTACTAAGATCACATGTGTGTAACTGCCTACATCATCGTACCTAAGCCCACATTCAGTTTAAGGGCACCCATTGGGAGATACGTGATGTGGAAGTGACATAAAGGAAGGTTTTTCTCTTGAGTATTTGTTGCCTGCAAGTTGTCATTCCACCAGTAGTCCTTATATTTGTCATCACTGCTGAGATGTGTAATGGGGCTGACTGGCCAACATATTAATGTATCACCTGTCGCAAGTTGAAATTTTGCCTCCAACCAACACTTGGCTGTCTTCTATTCTTGTAGCATGAAAGGCCAATATTACTTTGAATTATATCTCTAAGAGTGCATCTCCTTTCAGCTTTTAGTCTGGTTAAGTGCTGTTCGTATTTTATTAGATATTATCAGCTGTTACAGAATAACACTAAAATGCCAAGACTGTCAACCACAGATATGTGAAATTTGCACCTGCCTGATTTTTAATGCTGAGTAGAAGAAGGAGCTCATGGTTAAAGAGTAGCTTTAATATCCAGATTCAAGTATATGATGATTTTAATGTTTGTGAAGATGCTGTTGCGATTTGTCTGGTGATTAGTTTGTTGGAAGTGCCTGAATTTGTGCACTAATTTTGTAGTTGTATGTTGGTACCAGTGTTCAAAACAGTACACAATCTTGCATAATTTTTGTCACGTGTTCATCATCTATTTTGCTACCACTTTGAATGTAAAGTCAGTATTTGAAGCGTAATTCATTTCATGTTAGGATTGTCTTCAGGAATATTTGTTTGTTAATTATGATTGTATACACACTGGACTTGAGAAGTTGGAAGCTTTCTGTTGAGATGTGTCTGTGTAACAGAATACTTCTGTCATCTTGAGATGTCTTGATGTGCCTGTCATACACATTGCTAATTTAAAACAACTTACACTCAGTGTGTTTGAACTGTCATACTTTAAAAACATATGTCATACATTTGGAAAGTCTCACTCTTTTCATATGTCCTGCTCTAAAGTGCTTATTTCTGCAGTTCATCTTCCAGGGTGCTGCTTTCAAAAATCTTGTCATTGATGTTTGTTCCTTTCTTCTGGTTAATGATAAATAAAATGAAGTAAGCAAAGATGGTTACAAGAAGGTGAAAAGTGCATGAGACACTCTTGTAGCATGGAAGAACACTGGTCAAATGCAAGACCTGGACTGTTGCCAACCTGACAAAAGAATATGTGACTTGGAAATGAGTTATGGTTGTCCCCCACCACAGCAGGATTCTAAGATAGAGGGTGGGGGTGTTCCTCTCCCTGCTGCATCTCCCATTGCATTTTATTTGTGCCGTTCACCTTCTCTTCTCAGTCATGTTATTGTTTTTAAGGTTGTTATTTTGTCAGGGAGAAGGAATACCTACTGATTTGTTTTTATGTTTGACTAGTTGTGGTTACATCACACATTTGCTTCTGATTCCTGTGTATAAATACTACATACAGTAATAAGATGATAAAATCTATTATTTTGAGGATGCTTTATATGTAGATGTCAGTTAGATGTAGATAAAATACATTCAGTGAAATAAACAAGAAAAGTTGGCATCATTGTTTTGTTCAGTACCATTCCTATGTGAAATGTGTCCCATTGTTGCAAAATACAAACACCATGTGGCAGTTATGACCATAAATAATCTGTCATTGTGAAGCACTCATTTGTAGTGCATATGGGTTGGGCCAGTGGGTCAAGACACCAAGTAACACTGACTGTCAACAACAGATTTTCATAGTTGATAGCATGCATGTTCTGTGAAGCTGTGGTGGATCAGTGGTGGGGAATGCTGTGAATACTGTAGCTGGAGATGATGGAAATTGTTTATTTTGAATGCTTGATTGTTTTGCTGTAGAATGAAGGCCAGCACAATGTATTCAGGTGTAATGCTGTACTTTACAATGCTGCCCTTTGGTTGTATTTCAGAGATCATTCATACCACAGAGAAGCATTTATTACAGAATGTATAAGGGGAAAATATAGCATATGATGGTAATACAAAAGTGGTAGCTATTGGTGAAATTTATGAAGTTTCAAAAGGTGAAGATAGGATCCTTCCACAAGTTAGGTTAGTCTAGTTGTGTCAGTAGTGTTTAGGTTACAGGGTGAATGACTTGAGAGTAGTATGTTGATTCATGGTAAGGGCAGCAGAAGTAAAAGGGTTGTGATAGGACCAGTATCTTGAATCTACATACCCTGAAGTTCTTTACATTTTGTGTCGTACTGTTACTGTTGAAATAAAACTGGCTTTTTTTCATTCTAAATGTAGTGTACAAATACAGATGAACACTTGTCTAGTTTGGAATGCCATTGCCACGTGATAAACTGGGTTTCACAGAACTCAGGAGTGCTACATGCATGGTTTATAATGAAATTGGTAAATGTAATTCTGACGATTTTTAATTGCATTTTTATTTTTGTCCCCATCTTTATGCAAAATGGCTGCTGGGTTTATTTTCAGTGTGCATGACCAGTAATAGATTTTTGTTTTATTAATGTGCATAAATATTTTTTAAATGTTTATGTTTTAAAAGTTTTGTGTCTTTTTTACTTCCAAGAAGTAGACTTACTCTACAGAGTTCAATGTTAATAAAAATCCAACCAGATGCAACAGTATGCAGACATTTATTTACTGCAAAGTCACTCTACATGTTTCGGGTGTCACAGCACCCATCATCAGGAGTACTAAAAACTGTAACTGCAGCCTCCGGTACAGGTCATAATACTGGTACAGCTACTTCTCTCCAAGGTGGCCTGATCAGGCCACGTTGGATTTTTATTAACATGAATTATGATGCACGGAACCATGAGCTTAAAATTTACTCTGTAGAGGTTTTGCAAAAATTCGGTTTATTCACAAAGGATAAGCCTTTTGAAGACCATTAGGTTTAATAGTTACAGAACTACATCACTTGATGTCGAAGACCTCTAAACAGTATTCAGTAAGACATAATTTGCTTTGACTGCTACGGCACATATTTAATTGTTAGACACACAAGATGAATACACTGCACCTTTCTAGGTGCATTTGTGTACTCATGAAAAACGCTATTACCTTTGTCATGTCTGTCCGTCTGCCCACATGTGTCACCTCGGCTCCCACATGAGAGATTTTCATGAGATTTTTTATTTGAGACTCGAAGCCTATCGAGAAACACGAAATTTGGTTACAATAGGACATAAATATCGGGAACTTTACATGAAGACCCACTATGGTTTATTGTTGCCGGCTACAAAACACTCTTAGAGTGAAATGGTATGAGACTGTTAGGATATCCAAAGAGGTGTACACATTGCATGAACAAGCCACAATATTATGTTGCGGGTTCATTGCCGATCCCCCCCCCCCTTTTTTTTAAAGCTGCTTTGTTTACAAACTCTTTGTTAAGCCAGTCCAAATTTCAATGAGAAATTGTGATTGCCAGCGCCATGTCGTTTAACTGTGACACAGAGTATTGCTTTAAAGTCACAAATTGTTTATGTTTTGTGTACGTGTGTGTGTGTGTGTATATATATATATATATATATATATAATATGTTTGCTGGTGTGCACTCTGTTGATTTCTTTGATACATCTGTTTTGAAGACACATCGCTTCCAGTCTGTTTGCATTTATGTATGCACCATTGAAAAAGACTGGATGATAAACAGGAAATAAACTTTGTTAAACCAGTCACATTCAATTGATTTTGCCTACAGAAGTACAAGGACAGTGCCATGACTCAGGCGGTTAGTCACTGGCCTGCCACTGCTAGACCAGTCTGTGTGAGATTTGTTGTGATCAAAGTGACAATGGGACAGGGTTTTCTCCAAGTTCTCTGGTTTCCACTGTAACTATCATTCCCCTAATGCTCCATGCTCTTTCATTCAGCTATCATTGAGGGTAATAAAATAGCTAATAAACAGATAATCATGAAGCACAACTTCATAAAATAATTCACATGTTTCGACCCCATGGGGTCATAATCAGGTTGACTTCTAAAACATACTAAAATAAGTATGCTTTTCTCAATAGAAGTGAGACCACTTTCTACAAGTTTTGTAAGAAGTGAGATCTTCCTTTAGTATGTTTTAGAAGCCAGCCTGCTGATGACTGCATGGGGCCGAAACATGTAGCTGAGTGAATTGTTATATAAAGTTCTTTTCATGGTTACCTGCTTATTCGTTATTTTATAGCCCCACACAGCGGGATGCATAATTTTAAAATTATCAATGAGGCTGTTTAATCTCAGCAATTGACAGCGTTGTTAAATAACACTTAAAAAAGTAAGTAATAGATTTAAACCTTTGTCTTTAGTCTCGTCACAAAATTCGCGTGTATGTAATTCTCAGTAACTTATTCGTATTTCTTACGGTAACATTTAATAATTCAAAGCATCTTATTAGGCGGCTATCTCGCGACCGCCAAAGAAGTCACTATGCCAACAGTTCTGTTACGTAAACGACAAGAATAACTGTAGAACTCAGTCTGTACGCTTCGCTAGTGTCGCACGCCTCCTGGTCTATTTCAACTCACATGAAGGTCTTTCTGTAAAAGTATCTTCTTCTTATCTGTAAATGGATACATAAGAAAGCCAGTAAAAGGCAACGTCTGTAACACAAAACCAGAAGTAAAGAGCGACTTTGAAGACCGAGGCGTGGATGGGAAAAATGAAAATAGTGTGGATATTAATTCTCTCAGGCTAAAAAATATGTTATAATTTTCTGAACTTATAATTCTACATTAATTGCCTTTGTTACAAACTAAGCAAAATAACCGTGTATTCACTTATGTAGCACAGGTTATAACTATATAAACACTAGCATTTAACAACACGGACCAGAAACATACACAAAAAAGGTATTTGGTACAGGTCACCGGTGCCAGAGTTCATTAAAACCCGCCAAGTAGACTGGGAGCGCAAAAGGGTAGTAAGAGTCTGAAGTTGGTAAAAAAAGCGACCTGAGTGACTATCGACTTCTCATAAGCGCTCTTTTTCGCGAAAGCAGGCATAGAGAGACAACGCACAAGCTGATCTATTAATTGGGTGTGTTGGGCGCCTAATAAACCTCTGTTGCTTCTTGTGTCCTTATAATGTCTCCTACCCAAGAGAATGCAGCTCACCAGCACAGCTTGGCTAGAGTCCCTGCTCACGATGATGGTCAGGGGGAAACGTATAAAACCTGTCAAAAACTTATCACTGCGTGACGAAAATTATTTTTTCGTTCATAGCAGGCCTAAAGTGAAATTTGTGCTCTGCTCTTACTACACGGGGTCCACAGGATGGCGCATTTGGTTGAGGCACTGCGCTACAAGCGGGTTTGATTTCCGATGACATAAATCTTCGGCCGCGCTATGGTGCTGGGATCGACTCGGCATCTAACAGAAATGAGTACCAAGAATATTTCCTGGGGGTAAAGGCGGCCGGTGCGTAGGGCCGTCAACCTTACCACTTTCATGTGTCGAATGTCTAGAAATCTGGGAGCCTTAACCTCCTGGAAGCCTGTGGGCCTGTAATAGGCTTTGCTTTGCTTTGCTTTGCTTTGCTAACTACATAGAACACATCAGAAAGTAAGTGCATTATCTCACATGGACAAAACCCCAGCACTTAGGCCAAATGCATTTTAACTTGCATATATCGACTACTGATTACAAATAAGAGAAGGTCGCCGTAACACAGTACAAACCACTGCCAAGGTCAACTGCAAAACTCCAGAGTCAGTAGGCCTGTCTGTTAGAAAGTCTGTTTTCTTAAATCGAAAATTTAGCTGCATCACTGATGATAAAACCGTTCTGTCCATTCGGCACGAAAACTTGTCAGGAAAGACGCTCATATAATAAAACAGTACACTTCAAACGCGTATTAAATTTTATGTAATGGAATACTCACTTTTAGAAGAGATCACTTTATCTCTTCTGCTGCATTTGCGAAGTAATCAATCGCAATATGGCCTTGATGTCGGATATCTTGATTTTAAGTTTCTACAGTACTGAGATATTACTTACTGACTTTCATTCTTTCTTAATTACTTACTCCATGGAGCAGAGTCCATCTTGAGAAACTAACCGGTTTTCAGCTAGTTAAGAAATTCCTCGCATTTTTTGGAACCCAAAGGTTCATTACCGCATTCACAAGTGCCCGCCACCTGTCCCTATCCTGAGCCAGCTCAATCCAGTCCATACCCCCACATCCCACTTACTGAGATATTGCCTTTAGAAAGCTCACGGCGTCTGCTCACGTAGGCTACACAGCTACTCCCACCTCTGTATGTAACGTACGCACACTTTACAGTGCATGTCAAATAACACGCGAATCAACTAATAAATAATTCTAACTGGCAGTCATATTCGTATAATTGCCAGTTAGAGTTAAATTTTTGTTTAATTGCCATGGTCATTCTTTGGATGTTCTGAGATTTTATATTTACAGTGAACTGTAAACATGTAAAATATTAATCAGTAAAGAAAAAAGATGCGAGTAACAACATTTTCAGCACCCTCTTTTCTGTGAAGAGATTTATTTTACAGAAAATATATACAGCAGGTACAAGGACAAGTTACAAAATTGTTCCCTTAACCAATTTGAATAAATATTTACACTATGACACAAGTGCAACGGAGGTGAATATAAATATAAGTTCAAATAACGGCAATGAAAAATTATTAAAAAAAAACACTGCGACTTTTCAGCACCCTCCGGTTGGTACGCAAATCTACTGGAAAACTCCTACTTAAGCCATACTACAACAAGCAGTGGCGAATGATAATAAGCAAAATTTAGACATCTGTGTGAGAAGTTACGCCATGCTATAACAAAACAACTGAAATCCATCGTCTATCTTGGACTAACACAGTACATTTAATGCGCTTTGTTTATTGAAATTCTTCTGTCAAGAATGGGTAAAGAGTTGAACCAATCTAATAATTCTAATTTCCTGTAATCAAGAACGAACAGTGTACCGGTGTCAACTTATAGGCTAGGCCTATTATAAAAATCGGAAATCATTAAAAATTCCCAGAAACTAAAGGCACAATCTTCTAAAATTAAATCCTACGGAACTATGACATGTAGATTGTCTATTAATTTGAATGCCCTTGAAACTATGAATTACGTTACATGAAAAGATAAAGTTCACCTTGTAACAGGCAATGAAGGCACAGAGAAGAAGGGGTATAGCTCTACCCATTCTTAACGTCGGTTGTGGATGGAGGTGGGTGGCCAACGCCACGCCACGGCCGCTTTACCGCGGGGAAGGGGACCCGTTACCTATTGTAGGGGAAGGTTGGGTACACAAACGCATGAAATTAAAAAAAAAGTACCTACACGTAGGTTATTTTATATTATTATAGGTTATTAGAGTATTCGACGATGTTTTAATCAAGAATATTGTAGAAGATTCAAGTCTGCTGAGATGTTACGCTGCTTCTTTGGGCGAGTAGTTTCTGGTGTTTCGTAGACTCGTAGTGCATCCAGCTTCGGGATCAAGCTGTCCAAACAGAATCATTATTCTTGCACTGCATGATCACAAAAACGAAGGCAATGAGATTCTTCGAAATGTCGGGAATTACTCGCCCAACGTCACGTCACTTTCTGGAAGACATGCATCTACAGCAACGCCACTGTGAGAACCTCGCATCTCACTACGAATTTTTCGAAGTGCGTGACAATTGGAAAGCTCATGAATTTAGTGCAGATACCGGATCATTTCGCATAAGCCTGTGTCAATACCAGAAAAACTTCATTAACAGCCAAAAAGGAAACCTGCGTGGACTCTTGTTTTACTACTGTATTACTCAACTGCACGCGCAGTGACAAGAAAGGGAAATTTCGAACAGAGGAAGGGAAATAAAAATACATACTTAGTTCTACTCAACGCCACTGCAGGTGCTGCGTGTAGTGTGTACTAGTTACGTTCTGTTATCGCTAGTTATCGTCCGTTTTGATAGTTGTCGGCATGTTGCGTGGCAAGAAGCCGCAATCTTCACAGCACCAACTCTTATTTAACGTCACACGATAAAAAAAAAAATAAAGTCGACTCATTGTTAACGATATGTTCTACAGACTCAAGTTTTTCGGCTGTTTTGCATCGAAGGGCTAATGTTGTGTCAAGTATTTTCTAGCAACTTTTCGTCAGTAACTTCAGTTACAATGAGTGTCACCTGAAAAGTTGGTGTGTCGTTTCCCGTAGGTGGTGAGATGTGCCTTTATGGGTCATGTAGCACATTCCGTATAGATAAGCACAGCTGTTTAATGTTAGTGGTCTGTTGATATAAGACCACGTATTTCTTTTAGTCATGGAAAACGCTGTAATGTCAAATGCGAGTGATCAGGTTGAATCGCAGGATATACATTGTCTTGACACCGACAAGAACTGCCTCACATTAATTGATGAGAGGAGCAAATTGCTCACAGTACCAGCTGCAAGACGGAGTGATGGTGATGACAGTATATCCATAAACTCAAAAGAAGGACTTTTTAATGTTCGGGCCATCTTCTTCTTAGTTCTCTGGTACTTTTTCAGTGGGTGTACTTTATTCCTGAACAAGTACATTTTGTCATACATGAAAGGAGATCCAACAATTTTAGGTATGACTTGAGTGCTTTAGACATACACTTGTGCACTCTTTGATGACAGGCAAGTTAATAGAAATCGTTGGCATGTGCTTATGAGTTTCTGTCCAAATATTTGAGCATTAGAATTTAATTTATAACATTACCTTCATACGTATGGCAAATATAGTTAATTAAAAAATGTATTACTATTATTTCCTTGTCTTAACATTTATGATTGAATATTTAAATCTCTCATAAAATTATTTGCATGAAGCAAAATGTGAGGCTTTAATTCAGTGAATTTTTTACTTAGGTAGTAGTTTGAATTTGTATTTCTGGTGCTTTGTGTCTGCGTGTTCTCAGGGACTTGGGGGAGTGTGTACTAAGATAAATGTCCATCAAATATTGCAGGCGAATGGGTAGTACACCTTCATGTTCAGAAGCTTCCAGTTTCAAAGCTGGTACCTTAGACCATTTATCTTGACTGAGGTTTTTTGTGGTCTTCATCAAGCCATCCAGGCAAATGCTAGGCTATTATCTCAAATCATGTGGTGACTGCTTCCTTCCACAGCCTTTCTCAGTCAGTTCATTACTTGTTAATCATGGCCCGGGTTGATGCTGTGTAATCTGAGCTACTGAATGTAATAATGTTTTGGAAAAGGGAATCGGTATTTTGTATTTTATACTTTACTCCAGGGGTGCACAAATTTTCCAAAATCTAGTAGCCACCTCAGCATTCTAGGCAACAAACAGGTATGTGAAGCAAGTTCCATTCTGGGAACCCACAAGTGTTAAGTGTCACCAAATAAATTGTAGTCAGCTGGGCAACCTGACTTCTGGGAGTTATATATCTCTGCTTTAATCTAACTGCTGGAAAACCTGAACAGTGAAAGTTTATACGATATGTGTGGAAATAGTGACTCTTGATTGCCAGACATAAGGATGTTTGGGCCCAGCTGTTAGCACAAAATGATTATAACCCTCCATGCTTGGGGGGGGGGGGGGGGTTTTCTCGGTTGTATATTGTAATTAGTTTGGGGGAGCAAAAAATTAACAAAAATTTTCTCAC
>Ga0136643_10008888_pt1 | contig 14733 bp, 11 predicted proteins | sample TergutLab28metaG_FD_96883 | JGI IMG/M metagenome (GOLD analysis project Ga0136643, IMG submission 96883) | Labiotermes labralis P1 segment gut microbial communities from Petit-Saut dam, French Guiana - Lab288 P1 (version 3) (version 3) | ecosystem: Host-associated > Arthropoda: Insects >... | reverse complement strand
TTTATATTATGGCTGCTGTTGGGGTATTTCTATTTTTTCTATTTTATAAGGATAGTTTTGTGTGTGTGTGTGTGTCCCCCCCCCCCCAACTGGTATCCCTCTCTGGATTGTTGCACAGTATTGTCAGGTAAAGTTTTCCTGCAGTTTTTGTTGTGAGGTATTTCATTTTTTTGTCCGTTGTTTTTTCATTCCTTGTGGTCAGACTTGTTCTACAACCTGGATGTGTGTACCTTCTCCTGGATGTTGACACTGTTCGATACTTTGTTCTATACTCTTTTTGTCTTCCGTGTTGTGATCACTGTGTGGGCTTTTGGGTAACTGCTCTGCTCTTGAGTACACCAGAGCAGTTACCCAAAAGCCCGCACAGTGATCACAATATGGAGGACAAAAACACTATAGAACAAAGTACCGAACAGTGTAAACATCCAGAAGAAGGTGCACACATCCACGTTGTAGAACAAGTCCGACCACAAGGAATGAAAAAACAATGGACAAAACAACGAAATACGTCACAACAACAAAAACTGCAGGAAAACTTTACCCGACAATACCGTGCAACAATCCAGAGAGCGATACCAGTTAAAAAAAAACAAAAAAACACAACTATCCTTATAAAATATAAAAAATAGACATACCCCAACATCAGCCATAATACGACAACGAAACTCACAGTTGAATATCCGGTGATCAACGCACCTTTTAGGAAGAATTTTTAAATGTTTTAATGTTTAGACACAATCTGTAAATAACACACTTTATAAACAAAATCAAAACATTTTTATAAAGTTTTAAGTAGATGTATTCCACAATTGTAAACACTCTGGGATACCAAAGTGGGCAAAGCATCTGGTAACAAAAATGTTGTAAGGGCCTGAAGATGATTAAATTTTAGTCGAAACATGTAGCCTTGCTTAAGAATAAAAAAGATTGTGCTGACGTATACTGTGTAATGTTAAATGAATTACAAGCACATCATGATGCCTTCATTCAGAATAGGAGTGCTTCATATTGTGAGATGTTATTTGCTTTCTTCTTACTCTGAAGAACAAACTGAGGTTGGTGGCAGATAATCTGTAAAAGAGAGGAAATAAATAAACCATGTCTTTGGTTTTGTGTAATAACTAGAGAAAATGTGGATTGATTGAGAGAGTTCTGAGTTGACTTCATGATTTTTCTAACAGAAAGCATTTTCTTATGCAAAATATTCCTAACTGGATCTGTTTTGACAGTTACATGCAATGGGACCAAGAATTCCTAGCACTGCAGTTATACAGAATTTGACTTCCAAGAACTAACTTTGAGCATTAATTACAGTAACGGCCTTGTTATACCACATTTGATTTTTTAATGTTTGAATTTTATGAAACTCTAATTTAATGAAACAATGTGACTTTGTGGTACACTTATGACAACCACCAATTCTTTGTTAACTCTACCAAGAGAACTGTTACTAAGAAAAACAATCTGTGCCATGTGGCAAAAACTTTTTCAAGTGTTGTGTTTATATGTTTTAGTAGTTTTCAAAATGTTTCCCAGTAGAACTACGTGACACTGGGTGTTTCTGAGGCAAGTGACTTATTTACCTGATTGAGAAAGTTCCCTGCTGTTATGGAACTTGAGGATTTGTCACTATGATGAAAATGTATACAGATTTACAACATACTTGGTCAGTTTTCATTCATTCTGATGATTGTTGCCTTTACAAAATGGATTATTAATCTGCCAAATGATACAGTGACCCTCCATGGACAAACCTTTTATGCGATTGCATACTATATTTTCTGTCATTTCTCATACTGCAGATGAGTAGAAATGTGGTCACTGCCTCTGTCTCACTGATATAATTTTGTATTATTTCTTTGAAGTTACACAGTTCAACAAATCTCACAGTTAACGTGACTTTATCATGAGGTACAGAGTTGTATACATATAGTGAAGTTTTTCCAAGTTTCAGTGTGCACGTGTGCCATTTCCTTTGTTCTACAGGTTTTTAGTGTATAATGTTCACTTGACATCATTTCTGTGTAAGTGGTACTTTAAAATTGACACTGTATACTATGTATCTATGTAGTTACGTTGTATTTTTGAATTGGATATTCCTAAATGATAAGTTGCATGGGAGGATCTAATGGCAACCTTGCAAGGCACTTTAAGAGTAAACATCCAAATAAATCTCTACATTGGACTCTTAACACTGGCAGAATTGAGTGATTCAACATCCTGTCACAATGGGGGGGGGGGGGGGGGGGGTCCCAACAGTATCCTGCAGTAAATGAAATTGCTGCTGAAGTTATGCATGAGGATACCACAATTACTTGCACTTCAAGATCCATATAGGTAAGTAAGTTTTTTTATATCCTCATACATCAACATAATTAAGCCAGTTCCTATTTAAAAAATAAGGGACTGGATAATGATTTGGTCAGGATGATTGTAAAAGAATATCTCCCACTCAGGGTGGTGGAGGATGCAGAATTTGGAAGATATGTTCAGATACTGTGCCCTGAATATCACAACATACCTAGCAGGAAAACACTGAGTGATAGTTTAATACCCATTTTTGACCAGACAACTGTAAGGAAAGTAAAGACTAAATTAGATGTTGCTGCTGGAGTCTGTTTAATAGCAGTTGGATGGACATCTGTAAATGATAATAGCTTTTTGGCATTAACTGCTGATTGCCTTGGTGAAGAAATAACGTTTTCCTACTACCATACACACACATTCTGTGGAGTTAAAAGTATGCCAGAAGGACAAAAGGATGTGGAATAAGTCATAAATATACTAAACATTTAACAATTACTACAGTGCAGATACTTGCATATAGCAAGCGATTACAAATACAGCTTACAGGTGACTAATGAGGCAAGTGCAGGATTTCAAGATTTTACTTTCTAATTTCATAATAAGTCCATGGGGGGTTTTTTTAAGGGAATGTATTATAATACTTGTTTCAGCTTCAGTGATTGGGATTATATTTATGTTGGGGAAGTTTCCAGACAACAAATCCTTTGAAAATAGGTAGCTTATTTTAACTCTATGTATATTTCATTTTTCAGTAATAGTTAGAAGGAAATTAATGAAGGCATTAGTTCTGTTATTTGGATACATTACTTTTTCAAATTTTATAGTATTGAGGAATGGGTACCGGCCGTCTTTCATGGGGCTTAGTGTTACCCACTCACCCCCATCTAGCGCTTAAGTTAAGGAAAGACTAAAGCCTCTACTCCCTTTCTGGGACTTCATGGCCTGCTACAAGGTGAATCTGGTGGGGGGGGATCTAAGGATGCACTTTTCCTGTCCCTTTCTTTATAACGTTCCATGCTTTTATTTAATTATCACATTGTTTATAATCTACTATACTGTTGCTACTTAGCTACTTTTACAACTATGTTTTTTTTCAATACTTAATGAATCATGTTTGCTGTTCATTCAAAGCTTGTAATCTGCTACTGAATTTCTGCTATTAACAAAGGATTATCAAAATGTAATCATGTGACAAAATATCAATTTTATATGTAAGTAGTGCTCTCTTTGGACATACTACCATATGTAGTGCTTATGCTGACGAACATGGTAGGACGGAATGCCACTCTCAGTAAGCAAAACTAAAACCATCCTTATATACTGAAATAATGCCACCTAAAGAAACAAATTCTGGTTTTGCTGTTCGTTGCTATGTTACTTTCCAGCACTGCACACTAACTGGCAATATATCGACTTATTATTATTATTTCAAATGACATATTTGCCTAGTTTGTCAATACAACCCGGTTTTATACAGTGAACGGGAAAAATTAATCAATCACCATCTGAACCCGTTATAAATGAACCGTATCTCCCTAAAGATCCACTATGCCCACCTCTAGATGGCACACATTTTGTTGACCAAGTATATACCTGAGTTGCTTGTCAATTATGAACTGTGACCATACCGGTTAGTGTTTTGTTGTGTGACTAGATTACGGCCGTCATCCACAATACGAAAAATTTTAGAGTAAGCAAGAGGGCGAATTGTAGTTAAAATGTTTTGTTCTTACAAAATCAGCCACGTCACTAATAGACGAACGTACCTACACTTGGGCGTGGGGAAAGTTTTCACCCACACTAGGTCTTTTGTTGGAAGTTGGGTTGCGTACCCTGTAAATCGATATGAATTTGTCTGTAGCATGGATCAAAGAAATCTCGAATATGGGAAGATCGATGTAATGAGAAGCTAATGGGTGATCCGAGTTGATGAGCATGGAAACGGTGTATTAGTTATGTGTATATGTCACTAAATATTCTAAATTATGGCTCATCATTACGTTGTCACAGCGCACAAGCCCACCGCGGTTACCGCGTGTGTTACCGGTAAGAACTCAGATTGTAGGAAAAATAGTAAAAGCATGTATTTGTACTCTCCACTGTAGCGTTTGTGATCAAATGATTTTATTTGCTAGATGCTTGACTGTTAAATACCAGTAAAGCTAGATCTAAGGAATTATGATCAAGTGTTTAACAACAAAAGTGTGCCGTAAAGCTCTTTCTTATGAAATCATTGCATTGGACATGCCCGTGAAATAGTTGGCTCCTTTTGTCCGTGTGCATTTGTTTCACACGAATGTTAACGTACATTGAATGTTTTGAAAAAAAATAGAGTTTGTGGTAGGCGGTATTGTCATCTTTCACCGTAGAACATATTATAATACATATATGGAATGCATGGACTATGCGATTGTTTAGTCATCCTGTAAGAAAACCAGATTGCAAAGGACAGAAAATACAGCAATATATGCGAATCGAAAATTATTTACGCGCGCTACTTACGAGTTTTTAGGTGAAAAAAAAAAAAAGAAATTTAGACATTCTTGGCACAAACTTCTCCCCCAATTCAAATGAAGGATTGTGTGTGGGGCGGAGGTTGTGGCATATATGGGGGAGAAGAAATATGCATGCGGGGTCTGATGGCAAAAGACCACTTGGGCTACCTAGGCTTAGGTGGAAAAGTTATATTAAAGTGGATCTGGAATAAATAGGATTGGAAGGCATGGACTGGATTAATTTGGTTCAGGACAGGGAGATCTGTTGGACTGTTGTGAACACAGCATCGAATACGTAAGATTCTGTGAAATATGAGAGTTTCTAGACTGGCTGGTAACTTGTAACGTCTCAAGAAAGACTGTACTCCACAGTAATTTTGACCGAGATAGTATTTGTGTCACTATAGATGACAAGTTCTGCTTAGGATTTATTTATTAATTTCAAAACATTCCATAGATCCTTATCGGACAAGTCCTTAGCATATAGAAACTTTCAGCATATCATGACAGTAAAAGTGTTGCATAAAACACACATTAAATTAAAATATAATAAAATTCATAACTTAATATTAATAAATAAGGTCATAAGCATTGTCATAATAAGGCCTGTAATTATTGTAACAATATGGAATGCAAATATATATATATATATATATACATGTGACAATCTGATTAAGTGTAAAATATGCATAATAATAATTACTGTAATGTATGAAATTATACATTGTTAACAAAATTTATAATAGTACAATAAAATTATAGAATCACATTGTAGTGACACTTTTAATAAGTACCTAGATCTTTCCTTAAATTCCATTCAAAATATTCATTACAGGAGTAAAAAGATCCTACTAGAAGGAACTTTTTCAAGGCCAATTTATATTTATTTGCATCATGAGATAAGTGCAATGTTTAGTGGTAAATTATTGAAAATTTTAATTCCAGAATAATATACTCCCTTTTGTACTTTTGTCAGATTTGTTGATTGTAGATGTAAGTCAGAGATTGTCTAGTTTTAATACTTTGTATTGCAGAATTCAGTTTGAAAGTATGTGTTCTTAACTATAAATGTTGAAAATGAAAATATGTATTGGGAGTAAAGGGGAAGAATATTTAACTTTTTGGACAGTGGATGGCAAGAGGCTCTATATCCAGCATTCATAATAATTAATGATTAATAATGGTTAATGTGTTGATATCCCCTCTCATAGATGGTGTCAGAGTGGTGAGATCAGAGCTTGGCTTCACTACACTGTAGATATCAAACGTTTCACTCAAGAAAGTTTTTCACATTTTCAGCTGATCCTCTAAAAAACACCAATCATAACTATTTTATGTGCCTTTTTTTAATTGTTTATGTTCCATTTGTAGGAGGTTTTTGATACTGAATCACAGGGTATGCTGTATGAGTTGTTGGGATCACAAAACACACTTTCCTTATGCACACTGGATGTAACTCTGCCACTATTCACTATGGTTGGAATATGATATGTTTATTACAGATTTTTGAGGATATTCTTCACTCGTTGCAGTCCATCTTGTTGTTGGTTGACTGATGTCACATTTACATCAGTGCCTGGAGCTCTTTGTACACCTTTGAAACACAAGGATTCATGCATTTAATCTTCATTTGGTATAGATTGCTACCTAAAAGTAGTTACAATATCATAGGTTTTCACTGCATCTTGTAGTTTAGTAGATCGTATTGATTACCTGTTGATATTGGTTGCACTGATTAAAAGTTATCATTGTTCTTGAATTTACTTGATGTTCTATGATGTTTATAAGAGATTGTTGACCACTTTTTATAACAGTTTTCGTTTTTGTTATCTTGAAGTAGGTCGTTGAGGTAATAGACCCACGTGTATTATCAGTAGTATCTTTTGGAATCGTTTCTTGATGTGATTCTTTTTGCAGGATCTTTATTATTAGTTGAGCAGAACTTAATTCAGATAATGCACTTTTAAGATTTCTCTCGAGTTCGTTGCAGTATGTACATCTTTGCTCCTTGTTAGTATATTTATCTTGATCTGCATGAAAATCACTTGTGTATGTACCAACACTAGCTTCCACCATGATGCTCTCATTGTTTACATAGTTGGTTTATAACTTTACTCGTTTCATATAAGAAATATGTGAAAATATCATCTAAGTAATTTTCAGAAGCTTATGTGGGAACTGTTACATACAGCTGTAGATTTACATTCTACACATTGCTCTTAAGACAACGCTTTGCTTTAATTCAATTTGTCAAGCTGAGATTCCTGCATTAATAGATAGTTGTGTTACGAACACACCTTCTATTAAAATGTTGTGTCCAAAACAAAATTGCTTCTCCTTGAATTTTTGTAAAAGCATAACATATTTTTTGTTTGTCTATTAAGGATCTGTAAAGTTTTTTCCATCTCCTGTAAAAATTGAGTATCGGCAGGTAATAACAGATTGCTGTTTCATGAGTGATGTACAGCAGAGGATTTACTCTCATGTTCCATACATTGATTGTTTGCATCTGTCTGATTAAGTTTTAGGCAGTTTTTAGCAAAAATAGTCATTTCTTCTCTTGCTGCAAAGGTGTTAGAACACAAGAACGCAACAAATTAAAATTCACAGCCTTATGTGACAGTACAAGGATGTAGATGTCAAAATTTCCATTTCAGGCACAGTTTTTTAATACTGGTCATATTGACTTAACTTTTGAATGTATATTTTCATATTTCCAGGAAATTTCACATCTCCCAGTGATCTGAATCTTATTCTAGCCAAGAATACTCGGATGGAAATTTACCTTGTCACTCCAGAGGGCCTTCGCCCTATCAAAGAAGTTGGCCTGTATGGGAAAGTGTATGTGATGAAGTTCTTCAGACCACCAGTAGGTTCCATACAGCATATCAGTTTTTGACCCTTCAATTTGGCATTGTAGAATAGTCATGTAATAGTTGAATTCTTCCATGCATTGGAACAGTGCATCCAAACCTGCAATATTGGTATCTATGTGCATGTGGTACTTGTTGTTTTAATTGACCAATGTTCATTAAAGTAACAATTTATGTTGGAAATGTTATTGTTTGTTTCTGTCATGGATGTGTGACATTCAGAAGGCAGTGAAAATGTCTGTTGCATGGTGAGTTGGGAGAAAACAAGTAACAGGCATTCAGCTTGCAATGTGTGGTTCATTTCCCTTTGCAACTTCTGTTTGAAGCATTTTGTACTCTGATAAATCCAGAGAGAGATGGTTAAGATGCATGCTGAAATGTAAGTATGTTATTATGTGGAATGGCTTTTAGTTTTTCCAGTTTATCTGTATTCATATGTGTCGGGAACTTTATTTTACTCTTTTAGTATACAGATTCTTTCTTCACGTTCTTCATGTTTTCACGTTTACTTATGTGTGTCTTCACATTTACAGAAGTGACAATTTTCAGTGGCACATTTTACCTTTTAAATTACATCCCTCCCATTTGCTTAACCCATCATATTACATTTAAACTTAACCCATTTCAGGGCCACAGAACCACAGTCATATTACACTGCCCACATTTATTCTGTCTGAACTAAAGTTTGTCCTATAGCACTGCTGGTCTTTGCCCATTTAGTTTATTTTTTCACCCTAAAGCTGGAGGCAGTAGGAATTCTGACACATCAGTACTTATATGCCAAGACTGTATGACATGACATCCAAATGACACTATTTGTTTTAATAGTTTTGCAATATACATCATTTTGAAAATCCATTTGGAAGTTGGACAGACATGAAGACTCGTAGGTTTGTTTTTCTGCATTTGTTTAGAACTTGTGAAAGTGGAATTTATCATACAATCATTGGCAGAATACAACAACTTAAGTGCCAGTAATCCCTGTGAGCCATGCCTTCTGTGTATCCATTAAAAAGTACTGTGGGAAAAATGACAAACACAAAAGTTTGGTTTTGGTTGGTTTGTTGGCGCAGCATGAGAAGAAGGACCTGCTCTTCATTGTGACAGCTCGCTATAATGCAATGATTCTTGAGTGTGTGGGAGAAGGAGACAACCTGGAGATCATCACAAAGGCACATGGGAATGTTGCTGATCGTATAGGGAAGCCGTCAGAAACCGGAATCATAGCAGTGATTGATCCTGAAGCAAGAGTGATTGGCCTGCGATTGTATGATGGACTCTTCAAGATTATCCCACTGGAGAAGGACAACAGCGAACTCAAAGCCTCCAGCATACGGTATGCAAGTGTTCATTAGAATACATGTTGCTCCTGTTGTTGCTGGAGAGTGTCACAAAAGTGTATTCTTTCATTTTAAATGTTACAGGTAGAAAGGATGCATATACTATGCACATCCCTGTCAGGATGAGACAATAGATGGCAAATTTTTTCAGAATGGCATTTGAGCAGCACATTACACACGTATTAAATATATTTTAATGTGTGGTAGGGGTTCTGAAGGATTAGACAGCATGGGTTTTGAAATTACTTGAGCAAGGTTTTATTTACCACAACACATTTCATTTGTCAGTCAACATTATCACACACAACATATTTGCATAATCACCATATTATTATTTTAAATTTTTATAGTAAAATACTTTAAGAAATGTTGTACAACCAACAATGAACAGAAAATCTAATGCAGAAACATAAAACAAGGACAAGTGTTGAACAGAAAATATTTTTCATGTTTTTAATCAATTTTGTTGCATACTCTACTTCAGCATGACCATACCACTTCATTGCCTATTGTTTACCAGTAGTGATAGATACTGTTATGATGTGTGGCTGTGCCAGGGGAAGAGTTGGGAAAGGGTTAGGACTGAAGACTGCCATTGTTTTGGGGGTTGAATTGGTCAGGAAAAAGAACTAACACCAGTAGAGAGTACATGGGTTTACTGACAAATAACATAAATGCCACTTGAGAGTAGGTAGTTTTTACTGGCATAAACACGCTGGGGGAGTGCAAACATTGCACTCACTCCTTTGCACTGCAAACAACAATATTCTTCAAAAGTTACCATGTTCCATCCCAGACAGCGTAATTAGACTTGCTAGTGGAAGGATTACTGCCTGTAGCAAAGGACAGCCATGCCATTTATGGTAAAAGATCCAAAAGTCTGTACTTTGTCATGTGGTTGTAGCCTTAGCCACCCAGGAAAGGGTAGCACTTGATCTCAACCAAAAGTGAAAGTGACAACAGCACATGAAGAAAGACAGGTTGACAGTAAAACAAATAATGGAAATGTTTAGCACTGGGAAAACTCACATATCAATACCCAAGTCAGAAATAAGAAACCATTGGCAAAATTGTGGTAATGCTTAATTGAAAATAGAAACTAAGGAAACCTGGCAATGAAGACTATCAGTGAGGTTTATGGTAGTGGTTTGTAAGTGCAAAAACCAGAAGCCTTTTGATATCTTGAACAGTGAAACAAGAATGTGCAAAAGAAGTCACGAAAAACTGAGGAAGATTGAATTTAGATAATTTAGTGGATGTTGAGGAAGTTTCGGAGAGAGAGAGACATCAAATTTTGTATAAGCATTGAACATGGAGGCTTTAACACCCAAGTCCATGGCACTGTGTGGGAGCAGTATTTAAGAGCCTTAAAACACATTGAAAATTGCATTTTGATCTGAAATAATTTCCATGTTTTTTGTCCAGTTTGGATGAAGCTTGGAACGGTAGTTTCCTGCAGACCATAGATAGTATATATGCATGTTACATTACCTCAGTAATGTTTTCAAGGTTAGCCTTGAAACACACACACACACACAGCCGTACGCAGCAACATCACAGACCTATCAACAATATTGGGTCTCTTATGTCATGCCTGCTGGAGACCTCAGATGTCATCTTGTTTTACTCATCTTCTCTGTTGGAGGTATTCCTCTTGGAAAATGGCATTCTGTCATCCTTTGTATGGTGGTGTCACTACCATGGTGACCTGATGTATGTTGGACTGAATAGTTTAGTAATAAACTCTCAACCAACTCTCCATCTGTATTGTAAGTAGAGATTACTGTCACATGCTTCTTGTCTCACTCACTCAAGATGCAAACAGGTCCACTGTGCTGTGCTGCTGCCTTGTGCTTCTGTTGCTTGCTTCCTTGCAGTTTCTTCATAATTCTATTTTGATGGTCCCCACATTGTGTTTTATGTGATTTCAGAAACTCTGCCAAAGTTGGACAATTATCCATCCGCAAGGTATACCCTTCATTGAATAGGGGTTCAGAGAATTTGAATAGGGGTTCAGAGAATTGCAGAACCATTGCCATTGTTTTTGGTGTGTTTTATGAAACAAAAGGTGACTCCAATATTGTCTCCTTTCCAGTACAAACTACAAATGACTCCAATTAGCAAGACTTTGATTCATGCAATTCAAATTACTTTATTCCAAAATGTGACAATTTCAGTGGAAGTTATTGTTTGAAGGATAGGCAACCCTACCACATAATGAGTGATTCATCAATTGAAATGTCTTGGGGTGCATACAAGTTCTGAAATTCTGAATTTAGGTGTCTAGTGATAGGATAGGATAGGGTCTCCTTGGAGGTGTTGTTGATAAACTACAGGAATCTACAGATGACTTCAAATCTGTCCAAGGAAGTAACAGAATCAGAGGTGGATGTGGCTACTGGCTGGTGAGAAAAGCTCTTTCAGACTGGGCTTCTGTAGAATACCCATTAGTATGGAAAGTCCTGAGTGTATTATGTGCAAGTGCACATCTGAATGGCCTCACATGTTTTTTGTGACTTGAGGTTTCGGCCACAATAAGATACATGCACTTGGTGAATTTGAAGACACCTGTGTTAGCATGATACTGCGCTCTTCTCAAGGTACAGCTGGAGGTCTGCACAATAGATCGCTAACGAAGTGCATGGGTCAATCATTGTCCTCCCTTCTGTGTTCTTTTGTATTCCAAGGAAGAGAGAGATGATGAAAAGGAGCAAGACTAGGAAGAAAGTACTTCCTATAAACTATTTGTGGGATGCAAACTGCATTCATACACATGATGCTGTACAAACAACAGAGATCTTCAGAATTTTTCACTAATTGAAAATAATTCTGAACTGTTTGATGCTGTTTGCAGAGTGAGAATATTAATTGAAAGTCAAGCTTCTCAGTCAACAGCTTAAATGCAGAAAACTTTATTGCACTATGTGGAATAACAAACAGTCTACATATTGTGGTTAAAACAATATCAGCCTTGTGCACAAGATGAAGAAATACAGGGTATGTGTAGCTGTAAAACATCGCCAATTTACATTTAAGTACCTGTATGAAACAGGTCCTGTGTGCAACTGAAATGTAATTTCAGTTCCTTGCAGTGACATTGTATGGAGTCAGAGTTGTTGCCAAAAGGGAAGACCCTACATTGAATACCAGCTGCAGTGTGCAGTGTCACCATGTTGCTGTTTCTTATGATAGAATCAGTAAATGAGCAGTACCAAAATTGGGGAATTCTTCAGTTGCAAGTTGTATGTATACAAATTTGTTGGTACATGTAGCTGTGAAACCTACAGTGCAGAATTCCATTCCTGTCTGTAGGTTTGGAGGTGGCAGTGGAGCTTAACAGATTCCGTTTTGCAATGTGAAAGTGGCAGGAGAGCCAGTTGGATGCTGTCTCTCAATGTAAAGCGACAGTAGGGCCAGTCAGATTCTGTCTGTCAACATAAAATGGCAGTAGAGCATCAGCTGCTGTCTCCCAACGTAAAGTGGCATTAGAGCCAATCAGCTGTCGTCTCTCAATGTAAAGTGGCAGTAGAGCCTGTCGGATGCTGTCTCTCAACATAATGTGATGGTAGACCCAATTGGATGCTGTCACTCAACATAAAGTGATGGTGTAGCCAATTTGATGCCGTCCCTTAACGTAAAGTGATGGTAGAGCCAATTGGATGCTGTCTGCAACATAAAGTGGCAATAGAGCCAATCAGATGCTCTCTCTCAAAGTAAAGTGGCAGTGCGTGTTATCAGATGCTGTGAAAGAAACACAAGCAGCTTTTTAGATTCTCACTATAAGGGTGTAACTTGCATATGCAGCTGATCATTTCTAATGTATAAATGTGGAAGTAGGAATGGAACCCTGACTGTAAGTGTGACAGTTGGAGTGACACTCAGTTTTATGTAATTTTTGCAGGATGGAGGAGTTACAAGTCCAGGACTTGGACTTTCTTCATGGCTGTCCAAATCCAACCATCATCTTAATTCACCAGGATTTGAATGGCCGTCATGTCAAAACCCATGAAATTTCTCTAAGGGATAAGGAGTTTGTAAAGGTGGTGCATTGCATTTGTTCTTCACAGTATTACCAAGATGTGTGGTAGCTGACACTAACTTTAAAACTGAGTTCTTCACATAAAAACAAAGAAGGAAGTTCATGTCAATGTATGTCTGGAAATGAGTGGTTTTTGAGTTTGATTGAAAGATTACATTCAACAATAAACACCTTAACTGTGTAATGTCTTACTTACAACTGACACAGCACGTTTGCAATATGCGTTCCCAATTTCATAACTGTTGAATTCTTACTGGTTATTAAGTCACAGTATACAGCAAATGCACAAAATGTCCTCCACATGAATCACTGTGCTGATGAACATGTCTGATCTTGGACACCTTGCACACTTTCAGAGGTCCTGGGGAAGTGGTGATTAGTTTGAAGACATCTGTAATACACTGATGAATGTCTCTTCATTTTCAATTGGAGCTGAATAGACATGGGTTTGTAAGTGTCCCCACAGATAAAAATCCAAAGGATTGAGGTCAACACATTGCGGGTCTGTACTTCGAAAACTGTTTGTGGACATACACTGATATGAACCCTTTTTCTTGTGTTGGTGTAGCAAACTCCTGAAGTTTGTCCCAGCACTGTAGATGTTGCAGTCATATGCTAGTACATTGCACTGGTTGCATATATTAAGACAGAGACATTGTTGTCTTGTCATCAGAACGCTTGTCCCTCAACAGATAATACATCCTGCTGCAAATCAAATGCATATTTGATGGGAATGCTGTGACATTGTGAAGATGCTTTGTCAAAATTTGATGTCACATTGGACCCATCTCATAAATTTGCTGTGGTTACATATTAGTGGGTGACCTGCAGTGCATTAGTGAAACTTGTATATTCGTGATGTGTGCTGGTTGAGGTTGCAGAAAATTGGCATGTATCAGTTTCAGTCATTGAATGAATACAGACTCATTCACATGACCACATTTCATGATATCTTTGAGGATAGTGTAATTTACAGCTATAACCATAAAGGCAGACATTCGTAAAGTTCTGTAAAATGTTTTAGAGATTTTGAAACTTTTAAAGGGCTGTAACTTCAGAAACAGTCACTTCAGAGAGAGGGAATTTTGAGTTTCTTTGAATATTTATTTGCATTGTATGTTTACGTAGGACTTTTAATACTCCACTAGTTTTCATGTAGACATATCCAAAGCAGTTCTCAAATGAGATGGTTAATTAGGTATTTGTAGATGCTGGCATAATTGTACAGTCATGTAACGCTTAACAACAGGGATATGTTCTGAGAAATGTGTCATTAGGTGATTTCGTCATCATGCAAATGTCACAGAGTGTACGTACACAAACCTGGATAGTATAGCTTACTACATACCTAGTCTATATGGTATAGCTCATTGCTCCTAAACTACAAACCTGTACATCATGTCACTGTACTGAAGACTGTAGGCAATTGTAACACAATGGTAAGTATTATAATATTTGATAGCAGTTCTTCTGGGTATTTCCCCAGCGTCTGGTTGTTAAAAGCCTACGTTTCGGAACCCTGTATCGGTTCCATCTTTAGCAGGTGATGAAGTATGAATGAGGATTGAGAGAATTGACCCATATTTATACCTACATAGGGGAATCAGTAGTGGGAGGTCTGACCAATCAGAAGAGGGGACTAGGTGAGTGTGGTGGGCAGGAAGTGTGAGTGGGGGGAG
>Ga0136643_10008886_pt1 | contig 14734 bp, 6 predicted proteins | sample TergutLab28metaG_FD_96883 | JGI IMG/M metagenome (GOLD analysis project Ga0136643, IMG submission 96883) | Labiotermes labralis P1 segment gut microbial communities from Petit-Saut dam, French Guiana - Lab288 P1 (version 3) (version 3) | ecosystem: Host-associated > Arthropoda: Insects >... | reverse complement strand
TTGTTGTTCATGTGTGTTGTGGTGGGCTCTGTTGTTGTCTTGTTGTTTGGTTTGTAGAAAGTCAAGCTTGCGATTCAGGTTGTTATAGTGAGCCTGCAATTCTTGTTGTAATATATTCTCAATTGTTGATGATATCTATTACAGTTATAGGAGCTCCTGATGAAGGGTGTCAACATCCGAACCATGTAGAGCTGTCTACAGATATGTAATAAACTGAATACAGTTGTATCTTGTTGAAAAATTCTTCAATAGGGTAGAAAATGTAATCCAACACCCAAATAAATTCTACATTTAATCACTCACTGTGAAGCCTGCTTAATTCCACATAGCAATTTCTCTATTTTTCAAACTTTTTCAATCATAGTGTAGGTTACTTTTATTTTTTACCGTTTTACAAAAAAGGATTAGAGACCCGCTTTTAGAAGTTTGCCGGAATTGACTGCATTAAAATTTATTTTCAGGAGGGAGGCGCTGCCAGCACCACTGTGCATCAAGTGACCCTACAAGACACAAGCGACGCCTCATACAACAGTGCCTATGCTGCTTATGGAGGTATCACTGCTCGTATGATTTGTGCTGGAGTTCGTAATGGAGGCAAAGATGCATGGCAGGTAACAGGATCATGATAAGAATAAATATTTATATGTGAACAATTCGCATTGGCTACAAACACAAGGGAAATTTCTTTATAATTACCATGAAGATTGTTTTAAATATTACATGTCCCCATGACGAGTTAAAGTCGATAGCAATGTGCGCTGCATCAACAACAATGTCGATCCTAAGTCGACATGTTGATTTACAACGTCTCACTTCATTTATTCTAATATCTGTTGACATCTAACGGTTGGTATTAAAATTAGAACGTCAGAAACTTCCTCGAAAATTATTTTGAACCGGTCTGTTGGATTTTACGATAATAATTTGACTGCTATGTCTAACGCTAGTTTCCAGCCCAAATTCCGTGATATTTACTCCTTACAACTAATTCTGAAATCAATATGAATGCATGCTTTCAGTGTCTGACAGCAGCAGCTTAACTAATTCCTTACTCTGTATGGTGCTGCTCTGATGTGTTGCATTCAGGATTTTTGTTGATATTGCGAACACTTATATTTAGAGTTTCTACAGGACTGTACACAAAAGTGTGAAACAAAGCAATTTTGCCACGTTTCAAATCAGGCCAATTTCATATACATTCTATTATTCCAATGGCAAACGTCAACAGTAAGCTTATATCAACAACCATCTTCTCATCACTCAATCTTTTGAATGGTTGCCAGCGTTCCGTCTGGATTTGTTGCAAGCCGTTCTTTTCACTTCTGTATAACTGTCAGCTGCTGTGTTTCAGGCAACTTGCTTTAAGTACTGCAGTCGAGGTCATCCCGCGGCGTATATTCCGAATATTGCTCATTCAGGGATGTTTACAACAAAATCCTTATGCCTAACTGTATGTCCTATCTATGATTGGCGTCTATATTTTTTAATTTTTAGAAGTAATTTTTTTGTTTCGCCCATTAAAAAAAATCATCGTAATTTATTCCGTCTATTTTATTTTTAACATTCTTGCCCAGCACCATGTTTCAAATGCATTTGTGATCCTCTCTCCATTTTTCCCTACGGTCCACATTTCTGATCCACAAACAGCAACACTCAAAATGCAACTTTTTATAAGTTTCATTTTCATTTCCAAACTAACGTTATTCCAACACAGTAGTTGCTTTTTGTTATTAAACATAACTTTAGCTTCTTTAATTCGTTTTATTATATCTTCTTTATTTTTCCCATTTTCTGTAAACACACTACATAAGTACTTAGATTTTGGTACTTGCTTTAGGGTGTTGTCATCCATTTTAATAATAATATTTTCAAACTTTTTGCAGCAAATTATAACTTCTGTTTTTTTCCCTGTTAATTTTCATGTTGTAGTCACTTTTTAAAATAACATCTAAGCTTCCTAATGCTATATTTAAATTTACTTCACCTCGCGCTACAATCGCTTTATCACCTAACCTAACCTAACCTAACCTAACCTAACCTTAACATCTCTATTCTCACTCCATTCACCACAATTCCAGTGCAATATACTTTACATTCATTTATAGCTTGTTCTATTCATACACTAAACAACAACAGCGATAAGTTGCAGCCTTGCCTCACTGCTCTTCTAATTGCAGCTTATCTTTTACTTTCTTTTATTTGTATAAATGTCGCTTGATGTTTGTATAATTCTCTATTAGTTCTCCTATTTCTCTAGTCCATTTTCATCACCTTTACAATCTTCATCTTTACTTTCCATTTTAGGTTGTCAAAAGCTTTCAGTAAGTATACAAAGGCAATATATACCTTTTGGTTTACTGTAAAACTTTTCTCTACAAAATTTTGCAAACACAAAATGGCTTCAATTGTGCTTCTATCCTTTCGAAATCCAAATTGGTTTTCTGCTAGGTTTTCATCAGTCTTTATCAACATCCATCATCTATCAAAATTAGATACACCAACATGAAATACATTACGGCATGTCTGCACTCTTAATGTACACGGTATGCGTTTAATGGAAAAGAGAGATATTCCTGAATAATTAAATTTTATTTCTTTCCTAAGGTGTGTCATTCCCGTTGTGTTAGGTCAATAACACAAAGCTGCTGTATGTATGTATCTATATATACATACAGCCATGAACACAACAATATTACAATTGGTAGCGAGTTTCAGCAAACATTCATTTTCCCTTACTACTTACAACAAGTTGTAAGGTCAAAATGACTGCATGCTTCAAGTATTTACTTACAACGGCTTAAACGTATGGTTTTTCTCGGATTCATTTCAGTCTAAAAGTTATGTATGTGGGTATATTTAATAATATATTAAAACAGTCTTTTCGTGTTCTACTGTAAGTGACGTCAACTCCATATACGTCTAACAGTACATTAACAAACTGAACTGTAAATATGTACCAAACTGCAATATAACAAGTTACAAAATGTCTGCATGTTGCGACACTTCCGGTACGTTCGCTCTGTTGCTGTTCCTATTATTCAAGAATAATTTCAAGAAAAGCCGAAGTTGAGTTTTACCGCGCAGACAGACGGACAGACAATAATAAGGCTAATATAGTCACTCGTCTCAGATCCTATATAAGTGTATATACAAGTGACTCGAAGCAAATCAGCGGATATTTTGGTCCAGGTAGGTTTAAATTGTGAGATTCTGGAATATATAGAAAGGTCTCATTACTTAATCATTTTCAAAATAACATTTAACATAAAATGCAGTAGGAACCGGACTTTCTTCCGCTTCAAACTAACCCACAATCCTGATGTAAATTATAAACTAAACTGTTGTGCCACAACCTGATTACTGCAGCAAGAAGCACGACAAAGGTACAGTCTGGTGTCCGTGCGATACGTTGCATGCTGCAGTAAATTTTTTCAGTTTACATTGCACTTCAAGTTTTTAGACGTAACAATCGGAGAAAATAGCTTTCAAATTTACATTATAGGTGCTTGTTTTAGGGTGATTCTGGTGCACCATTAGTTGTTAATAATTGTCTGGCTGATATCGGCTATTGGAGAAACGTACTGCATGTGCCGAACCGAATAATCCAGGAATTTACACCAGGAATTCTGTTGTGCGCTTATTTATTCGGGAACACAGGGGTGTCTAAACAACGCAGAATACCTGTATTGCATTTCATGTTATTTGCTTCAATAAAGCGATTTTCCATCTTCACAAATGCTGCACAATTACACTACTTACTGCACTGTTAATCTTCTGGGAGGAGGCGATATTTCTTCTTTGTTCTCCGGCCGTTTAGCACGTTTCCTGTCCATGGCCTGATTAACCCCAATCCCGCTAACGTGGCGAATATGGTCAGCCACTTTTACAACCCACGCGCAATTTGTGATAAAATTTAAATTGAAGAATTACTCACCGAGACAAACATTTTCTGTGTCTGGATATGGCATGGGATTGCACCCATCTGCATTCAGAAAGCTAGAATTTAATTACAATTTTAACATTTTCGCCGATAAATGCATTATCTTGATAGATGTGTAATGGCGTGCGGCGGTCGTCCCATCCACCAACACCATTACCTAGAAAAGGTATTCGCTGCCACCACTTTGGACGCTACTATGACGTATTTCACTAAATAATATATTCTACGACACTACAACATAATACATAAATATATAACATTAAAGAAACCACAATAACCAATCCTAATCTAAGGCACGGCATAGGTTACTTCTCCCTCACACAGATTACAATTTCTTATAAAGGAATTTCCATAAGGAAAGTCTGATCACCTCAAAAAAAACCCAAAGACAATCCAAATCATTTCTATGCTTCAATTTGGTACAGAACAACCTAACCACGCTTACCTGATACAATGATGAGCAACAAAGCCCACATTTTATAAAATCTGTTCCTTCTCTGCTCCCCCAGGTGTCTGTCGTTACCGAAGTTTCAACCAAGACTCTCTCCCGTCGCTTCTCAAAACCACACCACACTTCTAAGTCAGAGTCAGCATTTCCTGCATTCACCTAGCAACAGTTTTCTGCAGCTTCAACTATTTGCTGTTGCTATGTGAATGATAGGTGATCTGGACCTCCTGTTTGTTCAACTGGGAGATGCATCCAGCCGTCCCTATAATACTGCCAACATACAAGAAATATATAAAATGAAATGAAATGAAATAAAATAAAGTGTTATCTACAAGGCACTACAGATGCAAATCTCCATGTTTTAGTACCTGCAACCACATCTATAACGTCTGTCGCTGTAATCACATCATGCTTCAAATTATGCTAAAACCACCTTCGCATTTGTCAGGTTTTGTGATATTTTACAAAAGAAACGCAGAAGGCAGTCTATTGCAATTCATAGAATTAAGTACGAAAGTATGAGAAATTATGATGTGTTTCGATTAGGGAATAAGTGGAATGAGAGAGGGACACTAACCTACAGTGGACCTTAGACACCGAACCAGGGCCTCGGTCCCTTGGAACATCACTAAAATAGTGAGCCCTAAATGGTGTGTTCCGAAGGAAACACTGCATTATCCAGACAGGAAAACTTCTCAAATATTAGAAATATTTTCTGCAAAATGAAAGATACGTTCTGCTTATGGCAGTCAAGATGTTAAAACATTCTTCAGATGTAAGTTCGTAATTTTTTTGCACCAAACAAAAAGACTCATAAAATTGTATGCTATTTAAGGATCCGTCCTAACACCAAAGTAGGTTTGCGGTCTATGCAAAAACAGTCTTATCGCCACTTAAAAAAGGAGATGTAAGTTTTCATGAAATATAACAAACTTGCGTGTCCCTGAACCGAGACAATGGTTCTTATTCCGACCGGAATTGTGAAGACTTCAACTGTAATCAGCATACAATATGAAAATTGTCCTAATTCTTTCGCGGGTGATGGTCAATCCATGCAGAATTTATTAATATTACAAAACGAAATAAACAGGGGACAGAAATACAGTTACAGATTAATCAGATCTGTTCCTATCACTATCACTTCCTCCTCTTCTACACCACAACAGCTCAACTTCGGGTCTTCTTCTGCTTCCATTCCAGTTTCGAGACATGTGATGTTTTACAGGGAAAGGTCGTTAGCCCCGTCAACACCCAACACGAAGGGCCAGGTTTCAGTAATCAAGTCCCCGTGGAAAATGTGACGCAGTTACACCCCTAGACACTGGGTAGCTCGGGACCCCGTTAGCGCCAGTTCCCGTACTCAGAGCAACTGTGACCCCTGAGGGCAGTTGGTAGTACTGTCGGTGGTAGATCGTAGACGCAAGCGAGTTCCTTTGTTACTACGTCTCTAAGGTATCGGTAAGGATGCATAATATTTTAGCCGAAATATGTCGGAGAAGCAATAACGTACATTTTAAACGACAGATAGGCAATTGGTCGGATAAAAATATAATTGTTTTATTCGCTTCTTCGTAGAGTAATTGATGTTCTACATACAAAGATGAACGATAATTATTATGTAATTTTAGACAGTGGGATTCTACAGTGCGACATTTGAGGTTTTGTCATAGGATTTGCACCATACGAGGTCTGTACAAAGTAGAATTCTATCTAATGTGACTTGTGGATTTGTAGAGAAGATGGAGGCCTGAGGAAATCAATGGCTGTTACATACATACATGATATTTACTGTACATGAAAGGCGCACGTAAGAAAATGAAGACAAAATAGTGAATATAGAATGACGTATATAGTACAAAATGGCTGCAGGCAGGAAGTACGAAGTGAAGGACAAATTTCAGTGCCTACATTGTATTGTCCTTAAGTCACCAGTAGAACGGTCCTACATCGACGGTCAGTGTAGCTGAGGGTAAAGAATTCCATAAACAAGAAACATCCAAACAATACTTGTTGTGCTAAACTGCAGGCATACAGCTTGAGCTAAACTCTGACGATGTCTGATAACTTCAGGACCGAATGTCTCTAGAAGCAGAAATAAATCCCAGATATATTTACTGTTCTCTTTCATTACTGAGCTACTGTAATAGACAGTAAGAGCTAGGAGAGCGTGGTCAGAATAGCTCTGTCATAATAGCGACTGTCTACAGACTGGTCCGTCCGTGGATCGAATCCCGGTAATGGATACAATTTCAGCAATCGTCCACACTTTCCCTGGGGTCAAACCAGCCAATTGTACAATGGGTAAGGGGTCTCTTTCATGGGGGAAAGAGGCCGGACTTGAACTTAACCAGACACACCACCTAGAGATAGCACGCGTGTCCACATTTCGTCCCGCTTCATTTTGCGCCCAATAATTTGCGACTGCGCATATTGTGATGCTCTTCTTTATTTAAGATTATGGAGTCTCCTTTACATCCAGAAATTTATGACCAAATTCTTTCCCCAGCAAACCCAGCATCTGTGAAACCTTTAATTGAAGGATGAAGTTCAGTAAAATTGGCATAAGATATATTTTGAGACATACAGCTATATAAAGGATGAGTCTTCAGTTGTGGACATTACTGCAGGATACGTATTATATTCTCAATGATAATGTTTCCTTATTTTTTTAATTCATGTGGACACATTAATATAAATGTTCAGTCAGACCTCATGGAATTTCCGAAAAGCTGCTTTAAGAAGAGGTCATTGTGAATTAAAGGCAGCCTCTTTTATGCATTTAAATTTAGTCTTCAAATTTATCTCCTACAATAAATTCCACACATCATTAATCACACTGCATATATAAACATATAAAATGTTCATTGTTAAAATTCCTATGCAATATAAAACGTACTATTAACTGGTGGAATAATATAAACATCAATATTTTGCTATCTACAGGAGATCAACTAGAACCTTCTCTGTGAAAGCTGGCTCCATTTACTCGAATTTTGTTGGATCTATTCATAGTGCTACAAGAATAATCGTACATGGAAGTAACAATAGCAAAACCATTGACCATGACGTCGCATATGCGCAAGTCTGTATTTAATTCAGTGTATCAGTGCGCAATGCAATGTGTATTACGTACTGCTGTGATAACCAGCTTTATCTCACGCTACTCCTCCGTAAAATTCAGTTCTTCTAAACCTTACTTTAGAACGTCGTTGCATGTCACATATTCTGAGAACAGAATCAAACGTTTAAGTTCATAATTTCTCCGAATATCACTACAACATTTTATCTTTAACAAACGTAATATTTACTTAGATATAAACGTGGCAGAAAAAGGCACATAATTTTCTGAATCGTCTCTCATGGATATTCGCAGAAAATAATCACATTACCAAAGTTCTATACTTAACAGCTGCTTAATGACCCTACATATATAACGGGAAGATAAGGCAGTTCCAAGAACTTCTCATATATATATCTACAGATAAGCTTTCTGTTTTTCCATTTCTTATACACTGAAACTTTGAAACCACGATATCACTGAATAGTCAAGCTGGATCTACATGGGGACAGTAGTTTATTGACAATTTTGTTTTCGACCGCGACATTCCATAAGCGTAAAACATGAGCTACTTTGTATTAATTTTGTCTTTCACTCCTCCATTTAATATTTCAGTTTAATTTAACTTGCCTGAAAAGTTAATTTACTGTAAGCCAGTTCAACAAGTATCAACACGCAGTAATTTTTCCAAGAAATATTCCAGTCTATTATTACATTCCTTGATGATAAACGCTGTCTCTTTTGGTTTGCTTTATTGTATTCACAATAGGCAGAAATTTCAGATGAAATGTACCGGGACCTATTTCACTTAACTTGAATTTCAAACGAACATTCCGCGTTCTAGAAATGCCCTGACCATCTGTTCCCACAGACAACAGCTACATAGTTTTACCCTACACTTCCTATCAGCATCTTACATTTCCTGCTACAACCGCAAGCTACAATCCCATGTCCTGTTGGGTTGTGGCTGCCACAGACAGACAGACACAAACATACATTTCCCAATTATACATATAAAGATATTACAGAGCAAAATACATTTTTAAATTAGAGGATGTGTGTGGAAATTTATGTGGTTTGGTGTAAGTAAAATGATCGAATTTAAATCTGGAGACACAGAAAGGACCATAAATTGCTGACAACACGTATTTGGTTTTTTAAAATAATTGCTTAATGAAAGTAAATTTTTAAATAATTAGATGTAATACTCACGACACCAAGACTCTTAAATTCTAGGTGTTCTGCTATCGAGTAAACATGGTCCAAGATGTACATACATAACACATTAAATCGCTGTGCAGAAAGGAACACAGAGCTGTCGAAACACTTTAACAACTATGCTTAGCCCATTGATTCTGAATAAAAAAAATTCCTGTTTCCATTTTCCAAGTTTTAAATACACAGAACAACACACTGCATTTTTTATGATTTCAGTGAAATCTTGATTCAAAACACGACCTACCTAACTACAAGTTATATTATTAGATACAATTTCCCTGTCATAAGAAACAATAAATAGGTTCATTGTTTCAAGTTTAGAATGCAGCACAATGGAGCACAAACAGTATGTGAAAGGTGCTGCATTGGAAATTGTTCGTTATTCAGGACGTTTACCCACAGCAGGCACAGCTGTGTTTTATGGCGTCAGTAAACAGCACAAATATCACACTATATATATACTTCAACTGTCACTTTGCAACAATGTCCCACAGGTTCCACCTCAACACCACTTTCACACACAAGACTGTATCTCACAGACGGTCTGGTCTGACGTAAGGTTCGCCCATGTGTTGATGCACTGAGATATTTGTATATATACCGGATATCAATATTTTATATTTTGGTACTGATGGAAGAGAGACTGGGGTTCACGTTTATCTCTTTATTATAATGTGCCTCAAATACGCAATTTAAATGGGGCACAATGTGGCGCAGTTGGTTGAGGTACTGCATTTCAAGCCAACATGTCGCCAGTTCAAATACCGGTGGGTTTACTGGAAATATTCATTGACATATTCTTTCCAGCCGCACTGTGACCCCAAGGTCGACGCAACCTTAACACAAATGAGTGCCAGGGATGTCTCCTGCGGGATAAAGGCGACTGTGCGTAGGACTGACAACCTTACCGTCTCCATGTGCCCCTGTCTAGAAAATCTGGGATTCTCAAACTCCTGGAGCACTAAGTTCCTATCCAGGACTGTACTGTGATAGCAAATGTAATCACACAAACACATACGTTCTAGCAATAATTGCTCAGTGTTTAGCCTGCTACATTCTTCACAGCACTTTCTCTCTCTTCATTCTTTATGTTTGTGAACCAAAATGTAGCCTGATTTTATTGCTTCAGCAGCTTTACAAAATACCTTACTGGCACGCTTTGAGACGTTTGTCGGAAATGAATGCAATTGATATAAAAGTACGTCTTGTTGCTTTCCAGGAAGGAGGCCAACCCAACACAACTGTACATCAAGTGACTGTACAAATCACAAGCGGCTCCTAATGCAACAGTGCCTATGGTGCTTATGGAGGTATCACCTCTAGAATGATTTGTGCTGCAGTTCGTAATGGAGGCAAAGATGAATGCCAGGTAACAGGATCGGATGTGAATAAATATTTATATGTGAACATTTCGTGTTTGCTACAAACACACAAGAATTTGTTTTATAAACACTGTGAAGATTGTTTTAAATATGATGGTTTAAATGTGGAGTTAACATCAACGGCGCTATCCGATGTACTAAAGCAATTACATCTCGGACCAAAATGTTATATTGCAAGGTTTCACTTTGGTTTTCCTAATATTTTTTCATTTAATGGTTGCTTCTTAAAATTAGAAGATCAGAAATTTTCTCGAAAAATAATTTGGAAATGACTGTTGGATTTTTCGATAATAATTTGGACCGCAAGGCTTAAACCTAATTTTCAACATTATTTCAGTGATATTTACTGCTTACAGCTGATTCTAAAGTCAACCTGAATGCCTGCTTTCAGTATCTGACAGAAGTAGCTTAATATAACTCTTATTCTATGTGGACATCCTCTAATGTCTTTCATCGAAGATTGTTATGTTGTTGTTGTTGTTGCAATCATTTATACTTAGCGTTTATATAGGACAGTATAAGATAAATGCGAAAATAAGCAATTTTACACCGTTTCATATGGGGTCAGGCTCATATAGATCTTAATATTCCATTCAAAAAATTCAACTGTAAACTAAACACAAACCATAACCTATCAAAATTCGAAATACACAACATGAAGCGCATTTGAGAAATGTCTGCTCTGTTAACGTTCCTGTTATACGTGATTATTTTTATGAATAAAATTGGCTGGCAATTTGCTTCATGCAGACGGATAGGATAACTGTAAATAAAAAACTTTTGCTGCAAATTAACTTAAAATTATAAAGTGTAATTTTATTAAAACCATATTTTAGAAACATTTAACGTAGTTTGGTGTTCGAGTGAATTTTTGCTGCTCTGATCTTCAATTCTTTTTGACATGCAAAACAACAATAGTAATTATGTATTTTATTGCAGGTAAGTTTTATTTTAGGATGATTCTGGTGGTCCTTTGGTTGACGTTAACATTGGAAGACTTGTTGGGTTTGTCTCTTGGGGAGTGGGATGTTGCTATTCTCTGTACACTGCAGTTTACACCAGTGTGTCTGCAGTGGGAAGATGGATAATAGCAAACGATGTCTAGAAAATATCATTTAAATACATCGCAATATATTTAAATAATTGAAAGCATGGCATAAATTCTGTAAAGACAAAGAGTAGTAACAAAAGCCAATCACATGCACTATCATATATTTTATAACAAAATTCATAGACTTTTTCGACTTAAATGTATATGTGTCTTTGTGAATGTCTACATGCAATACATCAACCACCAGTTACAAATTCTGAACCAATCAACCAAACTTCGTGATATTTAACAGCACAGAACCAACAACGTACGGACTGATTTTAGAAATAATGGCTGTTTATTGTCTGTACAACAAATCCTTCTTTACCTAATGTCATATTCCGAGAGATTAGTTTGTAAAACATACAGTAGCAAGTTTCACATCAGCAACGACAATTGGTTGAAAATAAATATAATTCTTTATTTGCTTCTTCTTACAGTAAATGAAGTTCCACATACAAAGATGAAAGATAATTATTAATGAAATTCATGAGAGTGCGATTCTACAGTGCGACATTTGAGGTTCTGACAGAGAACTTGCACATTATTAGGTCTGTAGAAAGTACAGCTGTATTAAATGTGAGTTGTGGATTTTCAGAGACGAAAGAGGCCTGAAATAATCAATTGTAGTAGAATACATGCATGATATGGTACTGTACATGAAAGGTAAGCAAGTGAATACAAACAAGTGAATACGGAATGACGTAAATAATACAAAATGGCTGCAGGCAGGCAGTACGAAGTGAAGGACAAATTTCAGTGCCTCCATTGTATTGTCCATCAGTCACCAGTAGAACGGTCCTACATCGACGGTCAGTGTAGCTGAGGGTAAAGAATTCCACAAAGCAAGAAGGTTCCAAAGAATAATTGCTGTGCTAAACTGCAAGCACACAGCTTGAGCTAATCTCTGACGAGTTCTGATAATTTCAGGACCGAATATCTTTACTGACAGAAATAAATACCAGATATATTTACTGCTCTTTTATCCTTACTGAGCTACACTAGCAGACAGTATGGGCTGGGAGATCGTAGTCGGAGTGGCTCAGTCAGTATATCTACTGTCAACAGACTGGTCCGTCCGAGGATCGAATTCCGGTAGTGGCGAAAGTTTCAGCAATCGTCCACACCGTCCTAGGGGTCAAACCAACCTCTATACAGTGTGAAATGGGTTTTGTTTCCGAATAAAAACTGCCGGGCCTGAACTTGACCAGCCACCACACCTAGAGCCGAGGTTAAAGAAGATTAAATCTGTATGTGTAATCCGTCTCTGGGCTTTCAACTTCCGTTAGCGGGTGAATTTTATCTTCATTTGCCTTTCACTAGCTATATATACGTTCATATATAGTGCTATTGTATGATTACTGTGATATACATCGTACTGGCAGACAATACTTCGAGACACGTAAACTGCTCTTGTATGATTACAGGATAAGCTAGTAAACAGTATACAAAATGATGTTGTATGATTACTGGATAAGCTAGCAGAAAATATATATATATTGCTTGTGTACGATTAGTGGATAACAAAACAGATAAATTTTATAATCCACTTGTATGATAACTGAGATACATTAACAGACAAGTGTGTCAGTTATATGTACTGTTGTTGTACTGTTACTGAGCTACACCACCTCACAATATGCTCAGTTATACGTCCTGATGATTTATAGTTATTAGTTTAAAATTCTTTTGGAAACGTCAGAGGAATTTGTTTGGCAGCTAATTCGTTCGTGTTCGGATTGCTGAATGCTGCATATTGAATGGAGAAGCTGTTATAATTGAATAGACGTAAATCGGTAAGTTGGTGTACCAGCAAAGAAAATATTTCACACAGCGAAAACACTCAATATGGGATTTTCTGAATGTCATTCCGTGGGTCTTCGGAATTTTCACAAACAATAATAATGATTTCGGTTTGACAAACCGTTTGATGGAAATGCAATAAATAGCTATCTGTTTTTGATAAAGTGCGAATATTTAACAATGATTAAAAACATTAACACACAATCTGCACTCACGCCATTTGTCCACTTGACCCTCACCTTAAATACATCTCTCTCAATAATTCAGGTCATAATATGCACTGTTTATCTTATGTTCTGAAATTAATCCTCTATCCTATTATCTCTACGTTCAATACAGATTCCTTTGCTTCATAAATTATGTACCTCTTATAATTTAAACTTAATATTCCACATTCAAAGCCAGTTAACTTAAAATCAGTAACAAAAATAATTACGAACAGCGAAACTGTGTTTATTCTACGTGCAGAAAGTTCTGGGTTTCGATTCCGGTAACTACAACACATTTGGTTCTTGCACAAAACATCCTGACCGCCACTGTAGCCCATCCAACCTCCCACTCTGACGGCACAGTGTCGCCTTTCCCCACGGTATACCGGCAAGGGCGTGAAACTGACCGTTCACTGCCATCTGGTGCAGACATTGTGAATGTGTGGAGCAATAACTCCACTCCTCCTTATGTCTGCACGGTGTGTAGAAGAAGAAAATTTACTTTACTGTTGTTGTCTTTGTAACAGTCTTCATTGTAGCAAATAAGCTATGTGTATTTATCTGTGTGGCTGCCGCGAAAGCTCAGTCGGTACGGCGACTCGCTACGGAATGTACGATCCGGGGTTCCAACATCAGTGGTGGTAAAATAAACACTGCTATTCTACGTCCTGACGTATTGCTGTGTTTAAACAATGTAAGGATATAACCTGGTAAGACGACGTTCAGTGAGGTAGCATTTTATGTGAGAGATGTTCTTTGAACACCCCACATGTTGTAAAACTAACTTCACTATAGGAATAATTGTAAAGTTGAAGGAATTCATATTCCACTCTTATAAATCTATTAACGTTGAAACGAATTTTCCTTTTATACACACTTATTAAAGATAATATTAAAAATATTAAAAAGTAATTTATTAACTAAGTAGTTATCTATTGAACTAATTACCTTAATAAGAAACGAAGCGCTGTGTTGCAAAGAGAATGAGAAAACAGAAGAAGCAATATAATCTAATTAGAAGGAGCTACCCATCCACAAGTCTGAATCAAATGGAAGTTTTGGGATTCGAATAAATTTTGTTACATTTGCCTCTGAATTTATAACTTAGTAACACTTTAAAAGAAAAAATTAAATATCGCAACGTAAATTAATATATCGCTGCAGAAAGTGTGCAAAAAACTGGATGGGGAAATTCTGATACCTTTAATCTGTCACGTTTGATTGTATATCAAGACAGTAGATTAAGCACAATAAGATGACTTGCTTTCTTTTAGACAGTCACTACACGATAACTGATTGATGGTGAATTCTGTAAAAAACACTCATTCATAATATTCGTAATACAAAACAATCTGCCATTTCAAACGTCAATTGTTGCGTTAGTTTAAGGCAAAACACGATAAGACACCAGATATACCGGTAGACACTGTCAGTGGCTCATTATTGCCAAGCGTCCAGTTTCGCATCAATCATGTACTGCCTGGTGCTGCTTTCAGCTCTGCTCGTCTGTGCAGCAGGTAAGTGTTACAGCTACAGTAACGTAATGTTAGACGGTCCGGACATACAGGATCGATATATGTATTTAT
>Ga0136643_10008885_pt1 | contig 14737 bp, 6 predicted proteins | sample TergutLab28metaG_FD_96883 | JGI IMG/M metagenome (GOLD analysis project Ga0136643, IMG submission 96883) | Labiotermes labralis P1 segment gut microbial communities from Petit-Saut dam, French Guiana - Lab288 P1 (version 3) (version 3) | ecosystem: Host-associated > Arthropoda: Insects >... | reverse complement strand
TGCTTTTGTGTATATTTATTGCTTTTGTGTATATTTATTGCTTTTGTGTATATTTATTGCTTTTGTGTATATTTATTGCTTTTGTGTATATTTATTGCTTTTGTGTATATTTATTGCTTTTGTTTATATTTCTTTATGTTGCTGTAGGGTGCAAAATACGTCAAACGTCGCCCCCAGGGAACAAAGCCATTCACTGTGAGGCTATAATAGTTCTACACATTATAATTCACACGTGACGAGGAAGTGTGTCAAAGGATTGGTAAGTACAGCAGCAGGAAGGACAGTCATGTACACAGAAAATCTCAGTCAATCACTAAGGATTCGAAGAAAACACTGCCAAATTCCCGGAAAAGAAGGTGGGGAAGACACACTTAGCCTTGTGTTTATAGAAAACTTTGATAAGTGTGTTACCAGAAACAAGCCAGGTTTTCAGTGTGTTTGAGAGGAAAGATCCAGCTGTGCCCAAGATGTTACGCATATTTAAAAATGAAATGTATTTTTCTTGAGTAAGGAAGTAATTTCCGAAGGTTGTAATGCTTCTAGGACTTAAATGCAGGAAATTCATTCCCACAAAAAAAAACCGGGAAGTGAGAGCAGACACTGTATCAGTATCATGGATGCTCAGTATTTTACATTGACGGGACGTGGGTAAACAGCAACCTAACATTTCGCAAATGTTAGCAAAATAACGAGGTCGTAGGCGTACGTACCAATGCGAACTCTAGAGGCACACGTACAATGTTGCATGTAGTGGGTATTAATGGATTTCTTTCTAATGCGTAATCCAGTTACAAAGAAAGGAGTTTAATAGGAGACTACCACGGACAAACAAATGGGACACATTTTGAGAACCTGGTAGCGAGATACTTGTCCTCAGCTTTCTACCTCAATCACTAATTGTCCTTGACAGTGTTCCGTATCACTGTCTCCAGGCTGACAAACCGCCTTTATATTACGCAGTGAAATAAGAAGGAAGGTGTAGAGTGTGATGAGGCCTTAAGCAAAAGTGACCCATATCTAGGGTTTCCATTTGTCCCGGTTTCCTGGCACTGTCCCTTTTTTAAAAGAACTGTCCCGCTGTCCTGAGAATGTTTTTTTTTCGGGGCGATCAAATGTCCCGCTTTTTAATTTGATAGATTTCTCATTCGTATCATTGCAGTATGCAGTTTGTCCGTATCCTAAACCGTTAGTTAGCGAGTCCATTTTGTGTTATCTTTGGTTTCGTAGGCGTGTTGCCGGAAATCGATCAAGCATTTGCTTGGTAATGTTAGAAGTGTTGTGAAATTGCAGCACGCAATTGGTGATAAACAGCAAATTTTGTGAATCTACCGTAGACTGCCACTGATTTGTGTGAGCTACACATCTACCTTCCTGATACCCTGTCATATTGCTTTTCAAATGCACAACGTTATTTTTGGATCCGTTTAATGTTGATCAAAACAAAATGAATGCACTTTTCAAAAGGGCCCTAAGTAGTGAGTGGTCTTAAAGCACGTAATGGCAGCTCATCTATGGAAAATGTTATTTTTGAAATGTGTCCCCATTTTACCCCAAATGTCCCATATTTTTAGTAGGGGTTCCTGAAAATATTCCGGTTTTTTTAAAAAAAATATGGGAACCCTGCCCATATAATTTATTCTTTCATCGAAGCCCAAAGGAAAGGACAACAGAAGTGGTTGCATACTGGCAGATTTTGATCACTGAGCCGGCCACCTGCTCCATACTTGTGTGACATCGTATAGGGCTCGTGGGACGGACGCTCAGAAATTTGAGGGTTAAAGCAATTTCACGGCAGATATGAACCACCAGACGTTACAAGTTGTTACAGACTCGGTGTCACTTCTAACAAATGACAGTAGGCAGGAATTCTGTAAACATGTTGAAAACGTCGAGAAAGAGTACTGGCGAAGAGACATGGTCGTTCCAGGCGGTGTAGGTGACATAAACACTCCAGTGCTGACGATTGTAGTGACGTTGATACTGCAGCGTGATAGCAATGACACCAGTGATCGAAGCATTGGCCATAAGGTGAAGGCACGAAACTGGAGCTTGGACAAAAGTAACTGTTTTTATTAGTATTTGTTGAAACAGGTCTCGCCAGGCGGCGGTCACAGCCCACACTACCCGCGTTCCTAAAACACCTTCCACGGTTGCGATTTGTTAGTCCCCAAAAGCAAAGTTGCTCTTCTGCATGTCATGAAGTTATATGCAGCAGTGACAGCAGCGGCAGATTATAGCTCCATCTGTTCTTAAACTTGGCGTTAGATGTAGGCGATGTGTTAACTTCGCTTCCCTCCCGCTTTAACCTCAAGGAAAGAGTCGTTGGCCGGGTTGGCCCCAGAGACGGTCTGGACATTTTGGAGACGAGGAAAATATGTTGCTCCTGCAGAGAACTGAGCTACGATTTATTTATCGTCCAGTCTGCCCTAGTTGTTTACCAACTACGCTGTGCCATCAAAACAAACCTGAAATTTTCTGTCTACGTGCCACCAGGCTTCTAGTTACTGCCGCAGTGTGATAACTGCATGATATTGGGTTCATCGCGATGCAAATTTGAGACGGGATGCCTGAGAGGTGCGGCCACTGCGGGCGGTAAACACCCTGCGGGTTTGCCCCAGCGGTAATACCTGTGAGGGACGTTCCCAATTTAAATCCGCAGGAACTGCAATGCGACTCAGAATTGTTGTCAGGGTTTTCAGGCAGATTCTAGGATTAGTACCTGGAAACGGCGAGATAAGTTCCTGCAATTGCTAGTTCTGTCATGTGACTTTATTATAAACCCAGCACCGTATACAATGTTGTGACCCTGCCGACAGATCAACCGAACAAACTGCAGTAGACTTACTCAATCGTAGTTACTTTCTGGTTGCTCAGTATTTTCATATGCGTAAGTTGCAATTGCGATCAGTTGAACATGTAGCCCAAACAGGTTAAACTAAATTATTGTACTGAAGGAGGTACTGGAAAGCGACAAGGTGCAGGACCGAAACTAACACCTATAAAAAGCAGTAGAGACGCCAACACACGTCACCCACAAAGACAATACACCAGAGCAGTTACCCAAAGGCCCGTACAGTGATCACAACACGGTGAAAAAACAGTATAGAACAAAGTACCGAACAGTGTCAACATCCAGGAGAAGGTACACACATCCACGTTGTAGAACAAGTCCGACCACGAGGAATGAAAAACAACGGACGAAACAACGCAATACGTGTAAGTCTTTCTGATAATTTAATCAGTAGAATTACGAATCCGAAAACTAAACAAAAACCAACTTCCATTACGTTCGTAGTTGTCAAAAAAATTCAGTTATTACAAAAATATCCGTTCTGTTATAGCACAACAACAAAAACTGCAGGGGGAAAAATTTACCAGACAATACCGTGCAACAATCCAGAGAGCCATACCGGTTGAAAAACGCAACCATTCTTATCAAATAGAAAAAATAGACGTACCTCAATATCAACCATAATACGACAACGGAATTCACAGTTTAATACCCGGTGATCATCAACACACCGTTAAGGAAGATTTTTTTAAATATTTTAATGTTTAGGCACAATCTGTAAATAGCACACTTTATGAACAAAATCAAAGCCTTTCTAGAAAGTTTTAACTAGATGTATTCCACAATTGTAAACACTATGGGATCCCAAAGAGGGCAAGGCATCTGGTAACGAAAGTGTTGTAAGGGCCTGAAGATGACTAACTTTTAGTCGAAACATATAGCCTTGCTTAAGAATAAAAAAGATTGTGCTGACCTATACTGTGTAGCGTTAATTAACATGGGGGATTCATTTGCAGTGTGTATTACGAGTTGTATTATATGAAGTGGATAACTGACGTTTAATTGCGTGTGCGGGCTTTGATAATAGCGATGTTAAGAGTGCATTAGAGTTGGCCTGCTGTGCCTTGCTCGCAATATCTGTGCACTAAACGTAAACGGCTGCCGGCCAGTCAGCTGCAGGCACTATCAGCAGGAGACTCTGTCATAAAAGTGACTTGTGAATTCTGTACAGCACAGCAACAGTAGTTAGCAGCAGAGCGGCTTTGCAGTTTAAATACAGGGTTATTCGAAATGATTGTCGGGGTTTTAACAACTGCCACCTCGTTCTCTAGATGCAACCCCATGCGATTTCTTTCTATGGGGTTACGTCAAGGATCAGGTTTATGTTCCTCCTCTTCCCGCAAGTATCCCGGAACTGAAGATACGAATCAGAACCGCCACTGTAACCATCACCGCTGACATGCTACAAACAGTTTGGAACGAACGCGGTTGTCGTGTTCATGTTTGTAGAATCACAAAGGGTGCACATATAGAGCACCTGTAAGGTATGTAACAAAACCTTGGAGTGTTGTTCTATTAAATAAAAAATACTTGTACTCCTATCTCAAGTGTATTGTGTATGACAAGTTGTTAAAACCCCGACAATAATTTCGAATAATCTTGTATTTTGGTATCATTGAGACGGTTATTAGTGGTTTGATGTGGTAAGCGGCATTCAGAATTTCACAATCATCAGTTAATTGTGAACCTGACTTTCGGACATTGTCCACCCGACAAACGCAGTTTGCCATTTCACACAGGATATTCTCGCTGAACCTTGCTGCACATATGACATGCATTATTTACGTAGTGCTGTGCACGCAGACCCTGCTTGCACTCCGGCCTCTTGATTGAGATATTTTATATGTCCCTGGAGAGTGGTAGGGGCTGATTTATGATAATTTAACTTTAACCGTAGGCATTTGTTTCCACCATCAATCTCTCGCCTCTTTGTTTTTAACCCCTCAAGTTCTTTCTCCATGCCTTCCTCATTAACAATCTTCCGTTTTCCCTAGTTATTAAAATCTCACGGCAAAAGGACGCCTCCCTCCAGTGAGAGTAAAACAGGATCGTTTGTTTAACGTGCCCCATGAGGTGTGACGTTAATAGCGCTGGCTGTCAGAGTTGCGAACCTCGGTATTTAAGTCATGTCATAGCAGGTTCTCTCGTCTGTTGCATTATTCATAACAGCAATTGAAGGTATTAGTGAGCAAATCAATGATGATGCTGCAGTGCGGGTATGGGCACGGTGTATGGGCACGGTTCTACACAGCTTTAGAGTCAAGGTGGCATGTATTTATTTATTTATTTTATTTACTGATTTATTATTTAAGAATGCTGTCGGAAGATCAGAATCTACAGCGTCGAAATTGTTAAAGAATTTTGCAGGCTGCGGAAGGAAGCGGTCGTGGCCTAATCTAAGTTACTTTCAAGCATTTGCCTCATCACACTGAGGAATTTTGATGTTTTGCTTACCGTACATCTCAGTATAATCTTAGTAATTAACCAACTTAATGCACAAAATCTTGTTCTATAATAAGTTTATTATATGCCTCTATATGTTTCGAGCACTATTTGCGTATCATCATGAGGTCAAAATTGTATTATACAGCATTTGGTATCGTCACACCTGTGCACCGGACGGCCACCTACAGAGTGTGATGATACCAGATGCTGTATATTACAATTTTGACCTCCTGTTGATGAGCACATAGTGCCCGAAACATCTAGAGGCATATAATAACCTTCTTATAAAACAAGATTTTGTGCATTAAGTTGGTTAATTACAAAGATTCACTGAGGAAGTACACAAAAAACGTCAGTCAGAATGCCTTGTTTTTCTGGGTGAAATCCGAAGCCGGATTCTCCCTTCCATGAATCACGATTGCTGCCCAGAAACCGAACCTTCAATGTGACATTGTTATATTGCTGTGTTTATAACCGCGTTATTGGCAACGCCGCCATTACTGGACATTAAACTTTGAAGTGGGCCTGGAACATCAGTCACTAACCGGATTCTGAAAGAGATTTGAAAATTTGGGCCGAATTCCGTAGATGACAGGAATATCTAAGGCCACAGCAACAGGACGTATCCCGGCGTGAAGACCACAGCCTCGATTCACTTCTCTTCGGCAGAAGCAAATCGTGTAGTATTACACAAAACGTAGATTTTGATGTTTTGCTGATCGTGCATCTCAGTATATCTTAGTAATTAACCAACTTGATGAACAAATTCTTGTTTTATTGTAAGTTAATTATATGCCTCTACATGTTTTGAGCACTGTGTGCTCATCATCAGGAGGTCAAAATTGTAGTATACAGCATCTGGTATCATCACACTCTGTAGGTGGCCGTCCGGTGCACCGGAATTTGTGCATTAAGTTGGTTAATTACCAAGAAAAAACGTAGAGTCGAGGGATGTTATTCTAGTGTGGCTGAAAAAAGAAATATTCGGCCTGGTAATGTAATGTATTACGATCAGGTACGGCATACATACGGATGGACGGACGGACAAGCAGCCAGACAGACAGACTGTAGTGCATTGACCAGTGTGACGCGCATCACAGTTACCTCGAAAAGGGTCTGAAATGTGTCTGCAAAGTGACACAGAAATAGTTACGTCTGTAATTCCTTGAACACGTCGCTTATCTTGCTCTATAGCGCAAGAATTCGTATTCTTGACACTTCGTAACATTTAAGTTAACGAAGCCTGTTGTCAGTTTTTGTGTGTTCTCGACTGTTCTGTAGTCCATGTTTTTGTTTTCATGTGACGTAATGGAATAACAGCGTGTAATTATCGATAAGCTGTAAAATAAACAGTATCTCTCAGTTCGTATGCGAGTATGCTGGCTTCATTTGTTTACAGTCGACAGACACCCTCTCCTCTAGTCGCGTCTGTTACCATTTCGGTAGTTTGTCCCTGCAATAATTGAACAAGGGTCATTCCACTTAAAATAACAATGAATCCTCTCTTGTCCGACACCATGTCTGTTTCTTTTGTCGGGGACGATGTGCAGAGTAACTGGCGTTGTGCGACATATCAGCATGTTTTATTTCATTATCCGTCTTTCAAAACGGAGCTCCATACTGGATCCGCCTGTGAAGAAACATTCAAAACTCACTGTGGCGCGTAATTGACTGCGTCATTTCTTAGCGAATGTAGAGCCACCACGTAAAGTTCTTAACGGAATTGGTACTTTAACTGTACATTTAGAGAACCCAAAAGGCCCAGCTTCTATGGATAATCATTTACACATAACCTGTATTCTTTCGTTTGGTTGATTCCCCCGCGTCAGACGCCGGGGAATCAACCAAAAGTAAGAATACAACATTCAAAACACGGCGAAAATTTGAATTCAAGAACTATAAACATGTTTATGCACCTTGAAGTACTGTTGAATATAAATTGAATGGCCTATAAAACTATATTGCAGTCTCGATTCTTCGAGTCACAATTGTTCGAGGTTCCTTGTCGTATGAGCCGATGCGCTCTAGTCCAGGTCGTTTCTATATTTCGTACAGAACTTATCTGAAGTGCGTATCTGTGTGCACATTGTCTTTGCGGTATTACCATACTTCCTTTGCAGTAAAGAAGCGATCACAATTTCAATGGCAAACTAGTCTTAAAAACTATTTTCCTCTTAAATAGGAGAGGTAGTTTTGCTTTCTTTACCATGCAACTTACTAGCATATGTTATTAATTAGTTTACTCTTGTGCTATTGGAGGGAGGGTAATATTCGGATAGATCATCAGGAAGTGGAATGTAGGGTTGTGGAATGGATCAAGCTGGCTCAGGATAGGGACAGGTGGCAGGCATTTGTGGCTGCGGTAATGAACCGTTGAGTTCCATAAAATGCGGGGAATTTCTTGACTGGCTGAAAACCTGTTATCTTCTCAAGAAGGACTCTGCTTCATGGAGTAATTAAGTAGGTAAGTAAGTAACTAAGTTGTAGTATTGGATATGTTCATATTCTAATACAGCGTTTTATATATATATATATATATATATTACTATGAATACATCATACTATCTATCATACTATGTACGCGATCATATCTTCTAAAGTGTCGTAGCTCTTGCAGTCCAAGCCTTGTGGTAGTTCGAGACCACCTCGGTCCCCTTCACCTCGAACTATCGAGTTACCACTGTACACTCTTTGTATATCGTTTCAATCGCTGTGATAGCTGCCAGTTCGAAAATGGAGATATCCGTAACTCTGCGTCACATGCCAGAAGAACAGATACATCATCCACACGGCTGCGAAAACCCAAAAACTCGGGTGTAAGACTTACTTTCACGAATCACATTCCGACTCTTCGCCATCTGGTTGTGTAATTAGAAACATTTGTTATCAAGCTGATAACTGTAAGCTGTGACGTAATCGATGCATTATTGCCTGTGAATATTCTAGTCTTCCTGGTATTTTACACCGCTTCAACTGGTAACTCTGTCCCAATGAACGTGACGCAGCTTTTCACCATCAACGCTGCCACAAGTAACTCATAACTCGTACTACTTTATTTGTTTCACGTGCAGATAGGAAGAATAAGTTACCATTTTCAATATCGTCATAATTAGACAAGGGTACTCGAAAAATGTAATGGTCTTGGTAGCCTTTTAGCGAAAATTTCAATGATATTACGGAAAAGATGGTTAATTCCACAAGATAGGAAATGTAGACATAGCGTAACAATTTCTGTTCCTGTCTCTTAGTTCCGTCGAAACCGTAAGACATAGGGAGAACTCAGCTGGGTCGAAACGTGTGTTTCATTTTTGGCCACAACTTTTCTTCGAAACTTTTTTTTTGGCTCCGAAAGATGAGAGTTAGGCTGGAACTGAACCCCAAATCGCACACAGGTATTGATAGTGTCTGATATTTTGTCCGACTTTAACGGGAATTGTAAAATGTCGAGCAATATCATTAAAATTCAGCAATATTAAATTTAACGAAATTCCCGTTAGCGATTCTCAAGTTATGGGCAGGTAGAGCTGTCCAACATAAGAGATTAACATTCTGCAGGAGTTTTTTTTTCAGATGCGCCACAAATATATAAAAGTGATCCTTGTCGCGAGATTCTCCATATCAACCTTGTGAATCGCAAAAGGACTAAACACTCCCCGTTTAGTGACTTTTGAATTAATGAGTTAAATGCGTTACTGCATAAGCTGTGGTGATGTTTCTTCTTGTGCTGAAATTGTGTTGTCCAGTGCCTTAAGCAACCCCCTTTTCCACTTCACCAGAGATTTATCCTTATCAACCGGTATTTATCCACATAGAGCTACAAAATATAGGCGCCTGCAGTCGTAACATATTATCGTGCTACTTTTATGGTGATTTTCATAAACATTTGCTTTCTGAGCCCAGTATTTCGATCCGCTCTCCAGATGCTGCCGCTAGATGATATTGCTCTGACATGTGCACACATACTGCATTCTGTTTCAATATTAACGCTGTCAGATTCATTTCACTTTCACTCGCTGTTCTCCGAGTTCCGTTAGCGTCGCTTCTGACCAGTGATAGATGCGGCTATTTAACAACGTAACTGAACAACCAAGTAAATCGTAGATGGGGTGCAACCGTATACATCACAAAAAATCTTCCAGTAAATATGTACTAGACAGGCAGTATCGTTGTGCAGGACCTGCTCGTTGAAGACAATCAGCCATATCTTACGCCGGAGTTATTTGTATATATAACGTTTTTATGACGCATTGACGTCCATTGCCATGGAGACGACACGCAAATAAAGCGATGCCGCGTTCAGCTGCGGTATTTTCAGTTGCCCTCCTTTTTCCGAGTCGTACAGTAGCTGTAATGACACCGTTAATTTTTGTAATAAAATTCGGTGCTATGATGAAGAATGTTTATTGCGTTGTATTTCAGAAGGTGCAATCTGAGCAGTCTCGCTATGAAAACATAAACGTTGACGTCATAAGCTGCCGTTAGCATGGGTTTCACTGTCATGCACTGGACCGTAGTAAACAGGAAAAACTGCAAACTAAGTGAAGACGTGGCAAAATCTAGGACCATAATGCAGTGGATCGAAAGCAGATGCATATTAAACATTTGGATGGTGGGAAACAGTGTTTCCGAATTTGGAGTTAGCCTGAAGGCTTCAATCTGTAGTGTAAACTTTTGTAGAATGCACTGTGCACTGATTTTTGTTTCAAATCCGTGACATTTTTAACAGTAGCAGAATAGACACATTTAACTTTCTTGATTGAATTGCTCCACGAATGAATCCTGTTTTAGCTTGGTCCCGCCTGGAGTAAATTCAATGAATTTGTGAAGTTTAGAAAAAGATTCGGCTTTAAAAATATGGAATTTGTAAAGACCGTTTTGTGCGCACCAACTTGACGAAATTCCATCCCTCAAAATCAGCTACGTCAGTCTGTATAAGACATAGCTATTACATACTCTCTTATTGTCATACTGCTTTGTCGAGAAATTCTCTGGTATGTTGACACATCCTGCCTTATTTATAAAATTGCCTCTAGATGCTACTTCTGCCGAAAGAAGTGGATGTGTGACGCCTCTGATACGGACTATTTCTGTCAAGCGTGGAACGGCCCCGGTTTGTAGGCCACAGGTTTACATAAGAAATACCCTTTGATGCGAGTCTATTCACTAGTTTCCCACTTCAATTGGGAAGACCCGTTGTCTTGTGGGGAAGTTTATCCAACATAATATTATCCGTTTTGCAATGAGCAGCTGTTTTGTGGTTGGCATGCCGGCACGGGACGAGTCGAGGGCGTGCTAGAGTGGCTCCTATGACAGTGTTTAAGAGAACATAGGCCTATACTGTTGTAGGTTATACTGCTCCTTTGGAGACATTGGTTCCAACTCGGAATATCTACTAAACTGATGAACGAGACCTGTGCCAAGTCACGTATTTATGTAGCTATGATGTGTTGCATTTAGAATGATTTAGAAGGGCACGTATTAGATTTGTCATGTCGATATACCAGCAGGTAAAAATTACTAAAATACAGGAACAAATTTGTTGAAACTAACTGAACTCCATTTTGATTTGGTATAATTCGTTTCCACATAAACATAGAGGAGGGGATAATATGAAATTGCGTATATATTAATAATTGTCCAACGAGATGCAACACAAAGCAGTCTATTTATTATTCTGCAAGTTCACTCTACATGTTTCGGGTGTCAACTACACCCATCATCAGGAGTACACAAAACTGTAACAGTTTTGTTTACTCCTGATGATGCGTGTGGTTGACACTCGAAACATATAGAGTGAACTTGCGCAATAACAAATAGAGTGCTTTGTGTTGCATCTCGTTGGACAATTATTTGTATAGATCAGCGATGCACGGAACCATAAACATAAAATTCTTGAAACTGTATGTTAAAGAAATAGTTTGGCTTGGATTCATTTGGCTCACGGATAGGGAACAGTGCGCTTTCTTGTGACCGCTGATGTGATCTTCGAATTCCATAAAACAAAAAAAAAATGTTTCGTTAGATGAGTGACTGTTAGCTTCTAGATGCACAGTGTTTCGTGCATTCTGTTTCGTTTGTGTAAAGACCACCTTTAAACCTTTGTTGTCATTTTTAATTATTTGATGAATTTCACGAAACCTTGTTCATGGCACATGTTTTATACATCTTACTGTGTTTTAGTGTGACTTGTTTTAATTTATACTGAGGCTTACTTTATTTATGGAGCTACTTCTAAATAAAATTCTGGACGATTTTTGGTTACTTATTGGCCCGATATCTAAATATGTAACATTACGCATGCCTATAAAATAGACGTTGCGCGTTTTATAGTATATGCTATAAAGTCTGTGATTCCGAGAACTTTATTGTGGTTGGTTGGTGTGAGTTTTCCACCGTCTGTATGACAAAGCAGGCCAGAAAAGTTTGTTAGATAGGTTGAGAGCAGGCCTGGTCCTCACAAGCCCTGTTTACTGATGTGCTTCTGACAGATACTGGAACGGGAAGCACTCTTACTTCGTGTCCAGGATATCTCGCATTCAAGTACTGGCTATCATCAGTGAGATTTCTGATAACTTTGCTAAGTCACTCCCAGTAAATGCCAGGATAATGCCTCAAACTACACCTTGACCTTTGCCTTTTATAGAATTTGATATGCATTATTCATGACATGAGATTTGAAACAGTTACAAAATTCAAATTCAAAGTTACTGTCTTCTCAGACGTGGGACTTTGTTGTTTGGTTCATAAATACTAATGATTCTGAGGAACATGTTGCTTGCGTCTTCAGCGGAAAAGAGGCAGTAAACTCAGGCAGCAGGTTCTACGGAAAGGTATCCATCTGTCACGCAACGTGACATCGCATACACAGCAATGTACTCGAAGTATTCAGGCGTACACTTTGGGTGATCTTCTGGTGGTGGTCTTCTGGATCATTACGCCGTGTAAGAGGATAAGTTTATTTCGTTATTTCGGAGAAACGTGCACCCTCCATCTTCAGGTAGCGGCTGAAGGAACTGGGAACCACACCAGCCAGCCATTCCTGCACCTGCAACGCATTGCTGGGCCGTGACACGGGAACCTTGTAACTATAAAGTTGTTTGCTTATGTTAACGGATTTTCCGTCAAGACCGAGGACACCAACATGGGAAATACGTCGATTATGTAGGAAGATTTCTAATACGGGAAAGGAAGAGGGGGTTGATCTTTCCCGAGCCCGTGGCAATTGAGATTTCGAAATGAGACAACCAGGACAACAAACGGGCGTTCCCAGATCTACTAACGCCGAGAAATACGGGTATGATCATGTAAAGTTTCTCTCTGGGCTGTAGCGTTTGCAATGTAATAGACGGAGAGTGCATGTCATATTCGTGTCGGCACCGTTATTTAATAACTAGGTCCGTCTTCGAATGAAGAATGTTATAATTATTCGCTATTCCTCCCATCATCCGCTTCTAAACTCACAAAGTCTGCGTTACTGAGAACGTCTGTACACAAACTCACAATTTATATGCAAACAGCCCTCTCTTTATTGACCTAGAAATCTGCTTCTCTACGAGGAGCTTCGAATTATTTTTATAAATCTTCGTTAATGGCAAGTTGTAACTGTCTCCAGTGATGTTGTTGATTTGATTTTGTTTTTTGTGTATTGATACTGGGCCAGTGGAAGTGAATGTGATGGAACGACCAGAAGTCGGGCGCCTGTTCACTGACACCACAGAAGGCAGTCTGAGACAGCTCTTCACTGACATCACAGATGACAGGTTAAAGCACAGAAGTTTTTCACACAACAGAACCCAGCCTGAATCGCAGATGGCAGCCTGAAACACAGTAACGTCTGGCTGACACCACAAAAGGAAACTGGAAACTTTGAATCTGAAATCGCGCAGCATTATAATGGAATGTGGGAGATGTTAGACGAATGAGGCTGTAAAGCGACCCATGCTATTTGTGTTGATATCCTGTGGGGTTACATGTAATATTTAGTGATAAGTCATGTTGCACGGTGATCCGGCTGAAGAATGGCTTTCCCGCATTCACTAGAGTACTTCAGAAAATAAAGGCCACTTTCAAATTAACTTTAACTAATTTGGAATTCTACCTGTAGTATTAAATCGTAGGAATCCTTTGTCAAAGTCTCGCTTTTTTTGAACTTGCTTACCAGACAGGACTGGGCGAGGCAGCAGGAGTTCCGATATTGATATTGCGAGTCAGTTGGCAGACGTCGTTATCCTAAGAATCACAGGCACGTTGAAGTGTGAAAGAGGGAAATTTTTTCAGGGACCTTCCGAGATAGTACACAGTAAAACAGGGCTTTTTCGGGTTCTCTCTATTCTTTGTACGAAACATTTTTACACATTGTTCATAAACAACTAAGAACAAATATATACTTCATTTTTAAACTTTCCAGTAATATTTAATAAAATTATGTACTTGGTTTCTAGATTTTGTCCATGGGTTAGTGTTCCGAAGAGAACACAACGTTTCATAAAACTGATCTATTTCCATATAAATATGGAAGTTTAGATATTGTACCCGGTGAGGGGGAAGAGTACTGAGTACTTTGTGTCGGACAAATCAGAAGGTTCCTTCCCAGACTTTTATCTGGGGATGGAAACACATACAGTGCCCGACTCATTTTGCTTTTTGGAAATACGAGGCGATTGACAATGCAGATATAAATATTCCTGAAGTGTAAATTTCCGTCCGTTATTCATCATCAACCTGTGCAGTTTTTAGAATTTGTCTAAGCTCTCATCTAGAGTCATAGGAATTGTCCAAATATTTGCAGATACTTAAAATTATTTCTTTGCATGCCCATTTTAATTTGCAGAAAGCTTTTTCTTTTAGCATGTGTTGTGTTTTTCCCACATCCCAGTACGCAGAGCACCGTTAAATGAAGAGGTAAATATTTAATTTCACAGAAATGCAGTTTCCAAATGGCGTGTTGTAGCTTTCGCCTAATGAATAGTGTATTTTCGTCTGTAGGCAGACTTCTGTAATTGTGATTAGTTTTCTGCCGCCGCACAATAGCTTTAATTTGTTTTATTTCACGCGGCCCGCCCCTGTGGGTGTGGCATTCCATTTTTTCCGTAACACTTTCTGTAACCAGCTGCCAGTTTTTGCTTCTCTTGCTACAGGGTTTTGAATCGACTCCTCACATATCCTTTGGCACTGTTGTCAGGCCCGAGTCACGTTTATGTGTTAACATAAATCATACTTTTTTATATGCGTATATGATGTTTGTTGGACCGCGCATCATTGTGATAACTGAAGAATAAAAACGAACTAGATGCCACTTATTATTCTGTTGTACTTCTTATAGGCTGAACATGTTCCGGGCACTACTATGCCCATCACCAGGAGCTCGCGACTATAATGTTGATTACCACATTGGTCGTTTCGTTCTTGGTTTGCTGTAGGTTGGGGGTTAGGTGCGGTTAG
>Ga0136643_10008881_pt1 | contig 14741 bp, 6 predicted proteins | sample TergutLab28metaG_FD_96883 | JGI IMG/M metagenome (GOLD analysis project Ga0136643, IMG submission 96883) | Labiotermes labralis P1 segment gut microbial communities from Petit-Saut dam, French Guiana - Lab288 P1 (version 3) (version 3) | ecosystem: Host-associated > Arthropoda: Insects >... | reverse complement strand
TCTACATGTTTCGGGTGTCACAGCACCCATCATCGGGAGTACTAAAAACTGTAACCGCAACCTCCGGTACAGGTCATAATACTGGTACAGCTACTTCCCTCCAACGTGGCCCGATCAGGCCACGTTGGAGGGAAGTAGCCACTCCTGATGATGGGTGCTGTGACACCCGAAACATGTAGAGTGACTTTGCAGTAAATAAATATCTGCATACTGTTGCATGTGGTTGGATTTTTATTAACACTGAATTACGATGCACGGAACCATGCGTTAAAAAAAGGAAATACTTCATCATCTGCAGTTGCAGTCATAAACATATACACGTGAAATTAAATCTAGGATTGCCATGGCAGTAGCAATTTTCAGTAAGAATAAGACGACTCTTTTCTCCAGCAGATTGGACTTAGATTTAAGGAGGAAACTAGTAGAGCGCTACATTTGTAGCGTAGTTTTGCATGGTACTGAAACTTGGACACTTCGGAAAACGCATCAGAAATACCTGGAAGATTTTCAAATGTGGTGCTGGAGAAGAATGGAGAAATCTGTTGGACCGATCGTGTAAAAAATAAAAAATTATTACACAGAGTAAAGGACAGGAATATGCTACACATAATAGAAAGAGGGAAGGCTAAGTGGATTGGTCAAGTCTTGCGAAGAAAATGCCTTCTAAAACACGTTATTGGAGAAAAGAAAGAAGGAAGGGTAATAGTGACGGAAAGACGAGGAAGAAGAAGCAAGCAACTAGTGGACGACCCTAAGGAGACGAGGGATACCGAAAAGCGAAATGGGCAGCACTGGATTGCACTCTGTGGAGAACGTGCGTTGGAAAAAGCAATGGACTTATAAAGCAGACAATAAAATGAACGAGTTGCACTCGAAGTCCAGAACATAGAGGTTGGGTGTCTGAAGTTTATAGAAAGCAAGTTCATTTCTGATTATAAAGGCGCTCTTTCTTCATGTAACTAAAAACCATTTATCATTTACATGTGTATTGTATATGATAGACGGTTGCAAGGATTAATTGCGACAGATTAGAAAGGAAACGTTTGTGATATATTTTACGGTATGGTTGTAACATTATTTTTGGAAGGGAATAGGAAAACAAAAAAAAAAGGTCTAGTCAGGACAGCTGGTCATTTGACCGAGGTACGAACATGAAACATGGATATGAGAAGGACGGCAGGAAGTAATAATGCTGATAATTCACGTACGTAACGGCAGTAACATTAGCGGTAGTGACGAAAATCACATGACGATTTGGTCTGGAGCAAACAGTGTCTTGTCTGCTACGTTCTGGATTCAGAAATGTTCGTGACTAGCGAATTATGAGTCATATCGGCCTTTGACATACAGCCGTGATGTAACTGAGTAATCAAGCAGTACATTTTATCATATATTTATTGGACGTTCCCTGAGCCAGATTAATCGACTCCAAACCCTCATATTCAATTTCAAGATACATTTTAATATTATCCTCCCACCTAAGCCTGAGTATCCCGTGTTCTGTTCAGAATTTAGAAATGAAATTTGCTTCACCCCTACCCCCTGACGTGATGCACTCCTCGCCCAATTTATTTTCCGTGATGCGATCACTATAATAATATCTGGAAAAGAGTTCAAAGTATGAAGTTCTCAGCGTGCACTTTTCTTCAATAACCTGTTACTTTCTCTACTTATTTCTTTCTTTTCTCAACATACTGTTACATGATGACTGTATTAATATTTTTTATATATTTATGCTCACGTCATATGAAATACCTGACATAACTGTGCTGGGGAAATGTGTATGTGCATCTTAAGATTTTCAGATAGCCTGTATTGTAGCATTTACCTTAAACCAAGCCTGCATTAGTCGCGTAACCGATGTACCGTGTGCATTGTAACTGGGACAGCAGTGTAGTTTCCGAATGATCCGCAAGAGGTCGCACGTAGGCTATCAACTGGCTATGCTCAAAGTAACAAGATGGAGTCGGAGACGCGGTGTGATGGTGTGTGTGTGTGTGTGTGTATGTGTAAGACGGTTCGTTATTCATTCGTATGCAACGCGAATATCTTTGTGTTTACAAGAGAAACCACGTACAGACACAGAACTATCAAGCGACTGTACAAACAACCTTCAAAGGAAACTGCTGCTTTTAATGTGAAGAAGGACGAACACCATTCGACATAACAACAAGGCCTCTAGCAGGTAGACAACTTTGTAATAATATTTCTTTGTTCTTACAGGGGGCGTTTATATTCCGTGATATGAATAGTTAGAACTGAAGCATTGTTCTGAGGTGTTCAATCATGGAATGTGTTTGTAATCACGCGGATTAATCTTTACCGTCTGTATTTCATTTTAGGACTGATTATAGGGTACGTAATTAATTATCCATTGATACGAATGAGATTTGTGTTGTATATAGTGTTTCCTGTAACAGGGGTGTTCAAATATGCCTGTATGGGGAATGCAGTATACGCAAATTCTCCCTCTCTGAATCCTACTTCTTTCTCTTTTTGCTGCTCTCTTTATTGTGTCTGCTTCCATTTGGGTGTTAGAATTAACAGTCAAAACAGGAGAGTGAAGAAAACAGTTTGCTTTCATGTACTACTTAATACGTTTTGGAATTTTTGATTTATGAACGTATTAATATAGACAGAAATACAATTACATTGTGTGGAAACAAAATGACAGAAAACGGACCTAACGTGAAGATGGAAACACACAACTGGTAAGGGCAACTGAATGTCGTTAGCAGCAACCAAAGTGTAAATTTATAAAAGTTATTTTAACCATTACCATCTTTGTCAGTAAGTCAGGCAATATAGACAAAATTTCCGGAGATGACAATGCAAACGTCGGAGTTCTAAAAACCTTTAATTTTAATGCTGAATGTTATGTTGTATCTTGTCTGATTATTTTACAATAAAAGACGTTGAAGAATATTTGTGATCACTTCGTGTAGGTGCAAGATTGTGCACAAATTTCACATCATGACCGTCCTAACTTCAGGACACACAGATAGGATAATGGCCACAGAACCGTGGTTTCCATTGTCAGGCACTGATAACACCAAAATACCTACAGAATGTAAATAGAAGGAAGCATTGCCAAATTGAAACAAGAATCTCACAAACCAGTACAGCACAGTACCAATTACCCTTAACAGTAAACAAATCCTTCACGTGGCCTATAGCATAGGATAAGTTTATAAGCCTTATAATGAAGTGTCATGACAAGTAGCATTATTATAAATGTTTATTATACACCAACATATGCACAAATAAGTGGTGTAAATTTATATTAAAATTACTCCCGACACGTTTCGGTGTTAATACACCATCTTCAGGGAGTTTAGAGTTGTGTTAGCTAAAGTTATGAATTTTTAACATGATATTGTATTTTACCAGTTTTATGAATTATTAAAATGATATTGTATGTTATCATTTTAATAATTCATAACTTTAGCTAACACAATTTGTAGACTCCCTGGAGATGGCTATTAACACCGAAACATGTCAGAGCAATTTTAATATAACTATACACCACTTATTTGTGCATATTTTGGTACATAATAAACATTTATTATTGAATATGCACGGTATGAACATAAAAATAGCATTATTGTTTTCCTGTACTGTCTTCTACGATCTTTGTAATGCTGACCCAAGTGTCTTCTGTGAGGCTTGCCATCAGTTTTAAAGTATCTGTTACATTGCCTTCGTAGGGTTAAAACCGTCATGCGGACAGTGTAAGGAATCCGGCTTTCGGATTGGTGCTGTGTCGTGTTTTTATCATCAAACACCTGGACTTACGGGCTCTGCTGACACATGGTTTCTGTTGAATCAGGTGGTCAGGCAGTGTCTCCTTGTGTGAGACTGCCAGTGCATGGGAAACCCAGTTCTGCCAAGTCAAATGGGGTTAGGTACATACGCTTGTAATTGAAGCTCACGTGTTTAACGCACACGTTAAATCGAACGAATTTCCGCCTTAATCTATTACGAACCTGTTACAATCATTACGTTAACGCTAATCGCCGGCTTCTCACCGAAGAGGTCTGGGTTCAATTCCAAACCAGTGTATGTGGGTTTTGTGTTGGACGAAACAGCACTGAGACAGGGTTTTCTCCGAGTTCAACTCTCTCGCAAGGTCAGTATCATTCCATAAATTTCCCATACTCATCCATCAACCACTGACGCTGTATAATCGTAGCAGTAGAAAGTGTTGTTAAATAACACTTTAAAAGAGTTACTTTAACGTCCACGCAAACCGAATTATTGACGAGAAAAGCCTTCCGTTCTTCTGGAATGTTATGCCGTGTCGACTGGTAAACAATGCCCTACGAGGTTCTTAGTGCTTTCATTTTCAAGGTCGAGTAGTCAAAGAACCCTGTTTGACCCTGACGACGAAGGCAGTACGATTCTTCGAATCTTCGGTAACTATTTACCAGTCGACACGGCGTAATATTCCAAAAGAAATGAACCTTCAAAAGCCTGTTCGATCGTAAATCAACAAAGAGACATGAAATTTTTTTTCTGTGATTTATTAACTGCATCTCTCTGTTGAAGAGGCCGATCCAAAACAAGACACCGAGAGAAAACTACAGATCTATTGTGAAACCGAGTGGATTATTTGTGTGTGCTATAAGAAATGTGAATTGTTGGTGACTACCCTTACGTTAAGGCGATAACTACAGTAAAAGACACTGTGACCAGATGCACATACAGTATTCTGCCTTCTTTTTGTTGTGAAACTGATTGTGGGTGTGGGGTTGTGGACTGGATTAATCCGGCTAAGGATAGGATACAGTGGTGGGCTTTTTGAACAGGTTAACGAATATTCTTGTGCAGATGCCTGACGTAGGCCCTCAAGAAGGGCTGTGCTCCATGGTGTAATAATATATCTCACAAAAATCGGTTGGGCGGAGTCTGAATATTGCTATTTATGAGCTGAGAATGTTGGGACATAATTCTTGAAAATCATTTTTAATTTGAACTGATGAGATAAGGATTATATGTACTGTATGATGACGTACGTACGTCTACTGTGTTGTTAAAATAGGTCGTTTACATGTAACTGCTGGTCATCCCTGTTTCACATGTAGGATGTCTATGTTGTGTTGTGTTCTGTAATTTCCAGCCAGTGGTTCCGGCGATTACACAAACAAAAGCTTTGTGCAGTCACATGTGAATGTAACATTATTATTATTATTATTATTAGTTTAAGTGAGCAAGCTTGTCAGTGTTAATAAATGGAAACAGCTGTAAACTTCCTCGCGTACCGCCGATTTTAAAAATTCTGTATTTTAGAAACGGAAGTCAGTACGTAGAAAGCATTCCTCGAACTCTCTACAGCATAGTAGTACCATCTATGTGCCGCTTGCTGTGATGTAAAAGTCTACATTTTGCCCACACAATGTGTGTATGTGGGTTTATTATGATTCTTAGAACAAACAGAGTCTGTATCGCTACACAGCATTAACTGGCTGGCCTTTGCAATGCAGACGAAGTGTGTTCGCTGTGAGATAGGAACGTTTATTATTAGCTGAACTTCATGCTTCAAAGGATTAAGCGATACATGTTACAGTAGGATACAAACGGAGTCGGAATGTGTGTGTTTATTTTTTACATACGTATCAGCTATGGTAACAACAGTCAGATGTAGAATTACAGTGGTATAAGTGCGCCATGTTCACTGCTCCATACTTAAAAGGCATATGTCATCAGGGAGTGCCCTGTGTATTGGTGGCGGTAGTAATAGTAGTAGTAGTAGTAATGGTGCTTGTAGCAGTGGCAGCAGCAGTGGTTATGGTGGTCGTGGTGGTAATAGCGGCATATTATTATTATTATTATTAGTAGTAGTAGTAGTAGGGGCAGTAGCAGTGGTAATGGTGGTGGTCGTGGTACTAATAGCGGCATACCGGCATACTATTATTACTATTATTATTATTATTATTATTATTAGTAGTAGTAGTAGTAGTAGTGGTGGTGGTGGTGGTGGTGGTGGTAGTAACTTACACAATTACAGCTTCATAATACTAATTATTAACGTATGCGATATTGGGCTTATTTTAGTGAAATAATGGTTTGAGAATTACAAAGAACTTGACATCTAATTATGTAACTGACTATTGTGTCAGTATAGTTTACTGCTACTATTAATACTACTACTGTTGCTGCTGCTGCTGCTGGGAGCGGGGTTCGAATTCCAATCTGGATACGCCCGTACACATCTTCTTCCCCCTGTTTCTTCATACAAATATCAGTAGAGCGCGTGACGGCACTATTAATTGTATCAGTCAGGTGTGCCCACCATGCAAGGAAGCCTGTAATTTGTCGCTTATAGATGTCGAATGAAAAATTCAGCTGGCCAAATACCTGGCTGACTGACAGTCCAAGAGGAAAGGTCATTTTTTTTGTGAAGCAGTAGCTCCTGCAGTTTTATGGAACCCGAAGGTTCATCACTTTCTTCACAAGAGCCCGTCACGTCCCTCTCCAGACCCAGACAAATCCGGTCCACGCCCAGTCAGTCTGTTTTCTTTAAGATATGCTTTAATATTATCCTTCCCTTTGCGTCTAGGTCCTCTAAGTGGTTTGTTTCCTTCGTTTCCCTACCAAAGTCCTGCATTCATATCCCTTCTTCCCTCTGTGTTCCATATGCCCCATCCATCTTATCGTTCCTGATTTTATAATCGTAATAATGTTTGATTAGGAGTACAAATCACGAAGCTCCTCATTATGCACGTATTTCCTTCCCTTATGCTCCACCTTACTCATCACCCTTTTCTCGAACATCCTCAATCTTTGTTCTTCCTTTAATATCAGAGACCAAGTTTCACTCCCAAACAAAACATCAGGAAAACTTATAGTTCTGCATATTTTAGTCTTTTATGTGAATACGCAGCAAACGGCACGACAAAATAATTCTGCGGTGGCAGCAAGCGTCCTTCACATTTAATCAGTTATTACTTTCTTCATACATGCAGTTTTTTCTCGCCTCCGCCGTTTCGCAATACCATTCGGTCAGCAGCACGATACAAAATTAACCACCCTTCAGACCCACATATAGGCAAATAATTCACGATATTAATAACGTAGAGTGGCCACGTCATTCTGCCTCATTCTGTCCGTGAATTATCACTGAACGCAAATTTCGAATACGATGGGAGTCATTCGTTGTACTGAAAACAAAACCAAACCAGCTGATGGCAATAACAGGAGGGAGGGTTCACACACTATTTCGGTCTTCAGTGTAAAGGACTGATCGCTGAAACCCCACTTATTACTAAGGCGACTTGACTTTGTGTGTGTGTGTGTGGAACGACCACATGTGTTCTCGCCTATATGGATTTTAAAATTGCACACACACACGCACGCACACGCACGCACGCAAACACACACACACACACACATAAACTTACTGACTGCAGGCTAAGTCAGCAGCTATTATTCACAACTAAATGCAGTTCCTTCTTAGATTTTTACCCTCTTCTCTGTTATGAAGATGAACAGTTTGAGAAGACAAAAGCAGGGGAAGGAACGGTATTGACAGTCATGTGCCCCCAGACCAAGGTTTGTGTAAGCGCGTGCCAACACGCACAGTCTACATCGTAACGACCGTGTAATAACGAATGCTCTCTCTCTCTCCCCATTTGGCACGCAGCTCGGTGCCATGCGTAGGCCTATCTCAGAGGTGGGAACTCGCTCCACACAAGACACTGCGGTATTTCGCGGGCTGCTGAACCGACATCATTCTTACAGATTTACAGGTGCAACCATGAAAACCAGTTTTCTGCAAACAGATATCTACCCATGCATGTTTATTTCTGAATCCGGTTTCCCTCGTGCCACCTGCCCACATCTCATTCTATATATAGATGTTATGGAAGGGGGGGGGGGGAAGACAGAGTAACTAGTGTCTGTCAAATTAATTAATCGATATATGTAGAGTGCCCGCACATATAATTTCTGTAATGTAAACATTTTTATATCTTATGTTGATAATTATACGTTTGCTCACCCAAACCCACGCCTCTGTGAAAGTAATATAAACACTACGATGGTGTGTCAATCATTCGTACTTAACAAGCAACACCATGTAGATTCGACGACGCAAAGGCGTCACTTTCCTAAGACGTCTGTTTACCCGGAGCACAGCTGTTTTTCTTCAAACCAAATAATCTCTCGGTCGGTTAGCCTCTGTTACGGAATTTAACGGTTTCGTGGCACAAGAGTCTGGCATTGAGTGTCGCCTGTATCAGTATAAACTGTGCCACACCCACTCAGCGTACTTCACTGAGATCTGTTAAAAGAAAGACGTTCAAAACTGAGATTCCGTAGGTCATAATGATTGAATGAGAAGTCATGGCATTGTTAAATGTGAGTCACGTAACCCACTGAAGTGCCATTTTCCCTCATAATTCTCTAACACGCTGATGTATTCGTCCGATCGTTTAAAAATTACGCCACGGTAAAAACTGTTCTCTTGTATCGACAGTTATTCACGAACAGCCACATTCACTTCGTCATGACTGGAATCAATAGCCTCCCAGGCGTTGTTTCCGTGGCCCAAAGAAATGGTCTGTCGCGAAATATCCTATAGCACGACGTTGCAACCCACCACAGCGCGTTTCGGAAAAAAAGTGTTGTCACAGCATTTTTACTAAGACTTTCTGAAACATCCACAATTTCACACTGAATTTCTGGAACAGACATTACCACTAAAGGATTTTCTTTTTTTCGCGTTTTATTTCTTTCTGCCCTTTTTCAGAATTATATTTCATCAGTTCTGATATTATGTCTGCAAGTAATGTCCTAGCTGAACAGCGTCACAAAGTAACCTATCATATATATATATATATTTATTTATTTATTCAGTATACCTTCATACACATCTTCACAAGTTAATTAAGCTGCATGTTTTGGCCCGTTTTTCAAGCCACAATCAAAACTTAATTTAAGAACTTCAGTGAATATGTATAACTGCAATTGGGAGCGAGATCTCACCCTGTACAAAACAATGATACATAGTAAAATATTGAAAACAACACAAGAATTCTTGGTAGACTGCATAAAAACGCGTGATGTAATGAAAGTTATACTCCTTGCAGCAGAGTCCTTCTTGAAAAGCTAACGGGTTTTCAGTTAGTCAAAAAGTCCTCGAATTTTATGGAACCCGAAGGTACATTACCGCATTCACCAGTGCCCCCCAATTGTCCCTGTCCTGAGCTAGCCCGATCCAGTCCATTCTCCCCACATCCGACTACCTGAAGATCCATCTTAATATTATTCTCCCACCTACGCCTGGGTCTTCCAAGTGGTATCTTTCCCTCAGGTTTTCCCACCAAAACCCTGTATACGCCTCTCTTCTCTCCGACACGCGCTACAGGCCCCGTGTAAAACGTATAAATGATAAAAATGTTAAAAATTCTAAAAATAAAAAAATAAGACACGTTGGTAGGTAGTAGAATTCTAATATGGCGTGTACATTACCGCATCATATTATTTTAAGGTGCAAGGTTTCAACTCTCACTGAAGGAAATTATATGTGTGTGCAGTATTTCTCATGACTTAAACCTCATTTAATCTTTCAGAATGAAACTTCAACCAGACGAATTATTCGGGTGCATAATTTTGTTCGACAAAAGGGCGAAAGAGTTACCGTTTCTGTTCTGAAACATTTTCAGGCTGCGGGCCAATTACTTTTCTGAGGAAGTCTTTTCTCTCGTGCTCCGTTGTTCTAGTGCAGTAGCTACTGAATGAACAAAGCCGACAATACTGCGTTCAGATTGGTGTTGTTAATTACACAACTACCTTCCAGTTTTGTTTGTCTATCGATTGAACTATCGTATCGTGATACGGGGTTAGGAGTTGGTGGTTTCACGACTTGTCGATTGGAATGTGATACCTCTCTTTGTCTCAGATAATGGATTGGAACCGCCTGTCTGTTTCATACAGTTCAATCGCATGTACATAGCTTCCGCACACCACGAAGATGGGTTGCAGTGAAATGAACTGCTTGTCCCGATTCAAGAATTCAACAGACAAACCGCCACACGACTTCAAAAGCACCAATAATTCAGTTTTCCTTCCGTGTGTCTTCTGACAAGACAGAAGAAAAATGTCTTTTCTGTTTGACGTTCAGGTGACCATGCATCGTGATAAATTCTTATAATAAAACCAACTAGATGCACTAATTTCTCAAATTTATTTTTGGAATAAAACTCTACATGTTGCGGACAGTTCCTCTGTCCGTCATCAGGAGTTTTTCACCGTACAAACAGCAATGGTATATGTCATACAGGTTTGCTGACAGCTAGCGAGCAGGATCAGGAGCCTGATCTGCTCCTGCCGTGACTGTGAAGATTACGGTCTTCTAGGATATGACGCAATGTAATTTGTTCAAAGTTAATCGATTTATCGAAGGCACGCTCTGGTAGTGTGTTCAAAGTTGAAGATCAGTCCACGCGAGTAAAGTGTATCTTTTTCTCTGACTTCCACATTTCTCCCCTGACGATGGAAGCGCGAGGGAGGATACTACTTCCATGTAGGTATAGGTGTCTAGAGCGTAGCTGTAAGTGCACCGAATAAGCACTCGCAGACAGCCGACGAAGGTGTCACCCTTGTTAGAAAGTGTGGTAGGGCTAGCGTGCCCTCCCCGTTCAAGTGAACGTATTACAAAATGCCACGATAAGTATCGGATGTGAGCGGATTCTTGACGTTTCAGAGTAACGCGCTGTTAGAATAGCAGACCCAATGATATAGAAGTAAATGATACCATTTATATTATTATTATGATTATTATTATTATTTGTTTTTATGCTGCCCTTGGAATTGACACTTGCGCTGTTAAGCCTGCGCGTTAATATACACAAAGTGAATTACTGAATTTTATAATTATAATTATTATATAAGTGACGCAAAGGACGGTGCATGTAGCAGGCATGGGGGAAATGAGAAATGAAGGTTCGATTCTTCTTAGATATGACACCGTGTAACTGGTATAGTTGTCGACTGTGAGGAGCAGCTTCCTGCCTCCATCTTCGTGATGAAAGACGAATTTTAGACATATATTTTGCTTTAATATGGAGGCAGAAAACTTCCACGGAAGCTAGGGAACAGCCACGCCGTCACCATAGAAGAAAAACTGTTTAACTCCGCTGTAATGACTTCAAATCCCGAGATGAGGAAATGGTTATGCAACGTGTTTGACGCTTTGAAACAGCCGTACAAAAAAGGAAAACGTTTATATATATATATATAAAAGAAAAAATAATGAAATTTTCTACTGCGGGATGTCTGGCTACGGGAACTTGTTAGGTGAAAGCGATGTGAGACGATCACGCAAGTTTGGACACTGTGTACCGTAACTGGTAGTTCTTGTTCAGTTTACACCACTCTTTTGGTATCTAAGACAGGTTTCAACTTTACAAGTGTCTTGCGACATGGAATTTGTACGATGATCTATTAACAGCAGCCATGGCTGAAATAAGCTGATCTGAAGTGAATTCTATTAAACGACGAAGGCAGACTCGTTCCTAGTTAAGTGCCATTAAGAAGTAATGTCATGTTCCCCCTCTTACTGGACTTGGCTTCCAGAGCAGTTTCGTGTCTTAATGCACTTTTTTTTTTTACATGTCCAGCTTTTGCCTTTCGTTCCGTATGTGACGAAAGTATACGCACAGTGTTCTAGTTTAACTGGACACTGTCCCTTCCTATGAAGGTAACGAGTGTGAAATTTTTAGAGAACAAGCAGGCTAACCAGATTCTGTGATTCAAAGCTTATGCTTTAAGCCACATGAACGTTGTTGTTCAAACTGAACCTAAACGAAGGTTTATTAGTTTCTTGTAAGTTGAAGGTTTGGACTAGTTTGAAACAGCGCTTCATCATTTCATGCAGTTTTATTGTGTTGCAAAACTGTAGCAATGGGTCTTGTCCACTGGTTGTTGGCTCTGTCATGGGAGGGATGAAGCGTTCGTATAAAAATCTGGGCTGGAAACGTAAATGGAAGATATCATTTGGGAAGTATGGGCCGGTATGGGAGGATAATATTAAAATAGATCCAGAATAAAATGTATGAAGACGTGGACTGAATTGAAGTAGTTCAGGACAGGTGCACGATAATGGAAGTTTGTGTTTTATAGATCCCGGGGAATTTATTCAAAAAGCGCGAATAGCTATTAACCTCCAAGAGTTCCGGGACATGGTGTAGTATCGGAGATGTCTTGAATCGTCATAATCTCCGCCGTGAGAGCCTCAAATGTCTCACAACTGTCAGCTTTCAAGGAATAACTTTTTTTTAAAGAGATTTATTACACAGACAGTATATACAAGGTGTACAAGGATAAATTACAAAATTGTTCCTGTAACCATTTTCAATAAATATGTACTTTATGGAACAAGCGAAAATGAATAATATGTACATAAATGTAGGTGTAAATAACGGCAGTGAAAAAGGAACAGAAAAAACACTGTGGCTTCTGGGAAGCTAATTAAAGCAGTATATGGTTTGTATGTTTGTGTTTATATATGTTATGTGCAAGGTAATCAGATCGGCTAGAGTATAACACTGTGGTAGTTGGGAGAATGGTTAGAGGAGAATATGCTTGGGTCGTTTGTGTATGTATTTCTTATACTGGCGATGGAGGTCAGCTAGGGGGTAGGAGGAATAACTATGCACCATTGTGTTAACGTCGTTTAAAAGTCCTTAAAATGATCAGATTCAAACAAGCTTGTGCAGTGTATTTAATACCAGTAGGCAAAAGAATGGTAGGGCACTGAAGATGGTAAAGATTGAGAGTAAAAACAGGAAATATATTGTCCCCTAGCTTTGACTGGAAAAGCATATAAAAAAGGAACGAGAAGGAATTTCGGTCGCTGAAGTAAATCATAAAATTTGTAGGCGCGTCCGCAAAATTGGGAAAAGTAACTATTAGCTATTAGCTTCGTCATGTATGTTTGTCTGTCTGTCTGTCCGTCCGTCCGTCCGCATGGAACGACTAGGCTCCCACTGACCGGATTTTCATGACATAAGTTATTTGAGTTTTTTTTCGAAAATCTGTTGAGAAAATCGAGTTTCATTAAAATCTGACAAGAATAACGAGCACTTTACATGAAGACCGATATACTTTTTGATCACATCTGGTTCAGTTCTTCTTAAAATGAGAAATGTTTCAGACAAAATTTGCAGAAAAAAATCAAAACAAATTTTATGTGCAATAACTTTTCTTTTTCTCGAAAATCGTGTCTTTTATGAGATAACGTGGAAAAGTATCTTAGAGCCGGGTAGGCCACAGATGACAACATGGTGCATGCGCATTGCGTGCTGGGTACCTCAGGCTACAACTGCACACTCAGAATATGTAATACTTAAAGTTTATCCACTGAAACAGTGATTGCACGAATGCGCTTCAGCGTAACGCCTGCCTACTTATTCAGTAACATTATACAGCGTCCAACAGTGCAAAGTTGGTTTTGGCGATGACGCCTCTGTCTTGCGTTCTGGAGATGCAGAATTCGAATCTCAACCTGGACACTGACTTTTCGACTGAAGCTCTTTATTTTCCCCAGTCCCTCCAGGCGTATGCCGATAGAGTGTCCTTAAGATACGCCAAGAAGTCTTCCATTCACCCCCTTTCCAATTTTGCCTTCATTTATCATTCCTACCATTCAACGGTATAGGCCTAGAGCCTACACCACCTTCAACATCTTTAAGCAGACCATAAATAAAACATGTCTCCAGACAAAGCAAGCTTAACAGTTAAACGTTTGCGAGACCACTGTATTTAATTCAATTTCGGAACTGGTACCTTCAAAATTATTCCGAGAACAAAAGCGACATGTCGGAGAGTTCCATTTCTAAGCACTATTTTAAATTAATCAGCGAGTTAATATCCATATTATCTGCGAAATATGAACATTACTTGTATATGAACAACAGCTGCAGTATAAATTCAATATAAGTCACCTGTGTGTGCCATAATTTCCTGGGTTGCACGTCAACATTTCAGCTTTCGATTAATTCAAAGTAAGCTTACAAAAGAAACCCACAATCTCGCTTATGGGCCACTACCGTGCTGAAAGGAACCAGCGACGTATTATATATGGCTGCGTGATAATACGAAAGAATTGTGGTGTCCAGGAGAGAGAAACGATCAATCATACACTGCCATAATCTCTGGTGAAAGTACAATGGAACAGAGGGCCGCTGAGATATATTAGTTTGATTGTTTTGAAAGATTAAATTCTAGCGCTAAAATTGCTCATGCTTTTAAGCTGTTCTGATATTATAACAGGTCTGCTTTTAATTGCATTACATTGTATAGTTTATTAATTATTATTGGCCTTATTTAATTAATATACCAACATATGCACGTATATTCATTTAGTGATCTAAAATTCACATTAAAACACTTAAAAAGCAACTATGAATGTATGGCTAAATGATGGTGTTTAATTAGCAAGAGAAAACTACATGTTTCGGCCTGCAGTGTCCATCATCAGGTTTTGACAACTTTCTTCCTATATGAGTTATATATAATTTGCATAAACCACACGTTGATGTTGAGATCTCATCATCATTATCATTTTCGTGCTTTTGTTAAACTAAGTTTTGTGGGTTGTTTATTGCGTGAATGGATTTATAGGTAGCTGTGTGTGTGGATCTTTTATAGGTAGCTGTGTGTGTGGATCTTTTATAGGTAGCTGTGTGTGTGGATCTTTTATAGGTAGCTGTGTGTGTGGATCTTTTATAGGTAGCTGT
>Ga0136643_10008876_pt1 | contig 14744 bp, 8 predicted proteins | sample TergutLab28metaG_FD_96883 | JGI IMG/M metagenome (GOLD analysis project Ga0136643, IMG submission 96883) | Labiotermes labralis P1 segment gut microbial communities from Petit-Saut dam, French Guiana - Lab288 P1 (version 3) (version 3) | ecosystem: Host-associated > Arthropoda: Insects >... | reverse complement strand
TTTATATCTACCAGTGACAGCATTAGCTACTTTATATCTACCAGTGACAGCATTAGCTACTTTATATCTACCAGTGACAGCATTAGCTACTTTATATCTACCAGTGACAGCATTAGCTACTTTTTCAACCAATCCTTTAATGCGCAAAACCATTAGCTAATTTACTCATACAAATTAGCTGCTGCAGCGCGTTTCGGGGCACGAGGGTTCACGCTCAGGTAGTCCACCATACACGTGCTCGATCTTCCGGCACGTCAAAGGAATAAACGCCAAGTCCAATCACGTATGCAGAATGCAGCTTTGCACCAAAGCACAGCTGCCAAATATTCTTGAGGGTCGCTTGATTGTAGATGGCTAAAAGCCATAGTCAAAAAAATATTTCGCTATAATGTTGCTTAAACACGTGTCCAGTCACGAAGGTAAAAACGTGATTTTCTACCGACGTACAGGAGTGAAGTTTCTAAAGTCCGTATTGACAGTGGTTTGAAGCGTAGCTGTAAAACACTTCACTTTTGAGACTTTTGATAATGTTGCTTGAATAATATGATAGAACACTAAAAACACTGGTAAAAAAAATACTGCGTTGTGGCAGCTGGTGAATGAAGAATGCGGAAAGGAAATGTCAATTTCGTTCTCCTCTCCTTTGTGTCGTAGAATTTATATCCAAACCGGAAATCGTCAAATGAGTAATCGGGCGCTAACTACATAACGATATTTTCAGGTCTCGGGTCATGTCCCACTCGAACATTCTTATGGTGGGCCCCCCGTCAGAATGACGCCTAGTGCGTCGAAAAGGCTTTGGAGTAGCTAATTATTCAGTGTAATTTAGCTTATATAATTGTGTATTAAGGGTTTGGTTGAAAAAAAGCTAATGTGAATGTAATGCACGGTGTGGATAACTTCACAATACCAGTAGAGTTTTAATGATTCCTGTTAGAAACAGCGGTCCAGTTAAGTCTCCACAGCTTTCTCGTTTCCTGGTATGTACGAACTGGAGCATACGGTTCAATGCACACACGACAAAAGCAGAAAACTGCTGCAGCCGCGGTGGAATCAGTGAAAGAAACACTCACTTCTAAGTTGCCAGCACAAATGACGTAGAGTCTTAAAGCCCTCACAGTGATGTAGTTGAGTAATCCATTCTCCATTTTATGCCGATCCTGACGATTCGAAGCAAAGTACTACCTTCATCTTCAAGTGTCAAGAGATCAAGATGTTCTTGGATCTCTTGGCCCTTGAAGATGAAGACTATATGTTCCTTCGAAACGTCGGGAACCAATTACCCAACTGCCCAGCGTCAGATGCCAGAAGAACGGAATCCTCATCTATAAAGCCGGTTGTCAGTCACTCTGATACTCAACGTTAATAAACCACGTCGCACTTGTATATCAAGTTATGTTCATTCGGTTGCAAGCTCTGTATATATCAAAACTTCGTTTGTTATGCTACAGAAGTCAGTGAAGTCCGGATCTTTTAAAAAAGAAAACAAAATATATTTTGGATGATTTTTACAACTGGAATTTTCCAGAGTGTCAGGCTATCACTGTATAGATATGCAACAACCTGCACTGAAACTCAGAGTGAACACTTGGATAATTTTCTTCGGTCTTCAAGAGGCCTGCGTTCGTAAGATATTCTATACTTGTGTTTTAGTATACATTTATTTTCTGTAGGTTCAGCAGTACATTTTTCCTTCGCCCTGTTAAATAAGCAGTTCCATTCATCTCAAGTTAGGTCCACTGTAAATAATGAAGGAAAATAAACCAGGACACTCTTGCACTCTGAGCTATGTTCCTTCGGTTTGAAAGAAGTAAATAAGTTAAATTTTATAATCATGTAGACTAGGGTAAAAAGTAACAAATCCGTATTAATAAAATTGCCTGACATTCTTAACATCAAGTATTCTTTTAATTAATTCCATATAAAACCTGCAAACAGTTCGAGAATAGGTCCTCAAACTTAATGTTATATCGAATTCCACCATTGCAGGCTGTCAGCGAACTGAATGTTACAAGATTGTGACGTAACAGACGGATTTTTTCAGAATGGCTCCACTACAACAGAGAAGTGACGCTGTTAAAGAACAGAAAGTGACTGTTGACATGACACCATTTCCAAGTGACTGAAGTAATATCCAACTTTCTCTTCGGAACACGATAACCAAACATCCGCTATGTGTGTGGGAAACCTTGTGCAGGAAAACAATCATCTTCAGGAAAAAATCATACAGCAAAGGACAATCGAATGGAAAAGACGGCTGGAGGAACTGAGACAAACATAGGAGACTGGAAGATACATAGGATTGCTTTGTAAATGTCTATAGTATAATACACTCATACATTTGACATGGACGGCGTTTCGGGAGTTGGTTTCTCTCCCTTTTCCGCAGCATGTTGGTCGTTTTACTGATATATTTGATTATATTTTCTGTTTTAAGCAGTGTAAGTTGAGAATGACACAGTTCGGGTACCAGAATAGTAGACTAACGGCTAATCCAGCAATGGTTCTTGACAATTAGATGACCTATAGATGTATGTGATATTTTTATAGCTTCGTAACTTGTGTCTCAGCCTAAGGGAAGAACGCAGTTTGAGAAACTTTATGTCGTTACACTCCTATATAAGCTTCGTACACTACGTTCATGTTGCTTGCATGTTTCAGCAACTAAACAGCCATCTTCATACCACGTTTACAGCGAAAACCAAAAGATATGAGAGGACTTCGCCGTGTAAAACGGAATAAAAATTTTCCTTAGAGACCCTGTGGTGTGCTGGAACTTAATAGACTGTTAAGAACATACTGCTGGGTAGAAGTTTGAACAAAGGAACTTAAAGTAACAGAAATATTGGGAAAATTGCATTATGAGCTCTATAATTTGCATTTTCAGTATGTATTAGAGCCATACTTACTTGCTTACTTACTCCATGGTGCCGAGTTTTCATATGATATTTTGGGAAGTAATCGAACACCTGCTCTAATTCCTCATAAATCTATCTTTTTCCTCATCACTTTTTTCCTCACTTGGTGCATGCACATTTACAACAATGATATTACGCCAGAGACCTCTTAGTACTAGATATGACAACCTATCGCTAACAAACTCTACTCTCTTCACTGCTGATACTATTCTACGGTGTACAAAAAAACCCGTTCCCAATTGATGATTTTCATTTCTTTCCCGTAGAAAAAATCATAATCCCCTGCTCTTACTGTGCCCCCTTGTCCCACTTGGCCTCCTGCACACCCACTATATCTAATTTATACATCGCTAATTCCCTCGCTGCTGCATTAAGTGACCCTGCCCTATACAGACTCCTAACATTCAAAGTCCCTATTTTCATCCCTCTTTGCCTGCTGCGCGATGCTTCCCCTGGAAACACTCCCCCCCCCGGAGATCCGAGTGGGGGGGGGGTAGTTTACCTCCGGATTGTTTTGTCTCCAGAGCAAACATCCCGCCGGAATTAGAGCCATACGACGTGATAAATTATGATATAATGTAGCACGTATAGGAGAGATGAAAAATGCGTGTAAAAATTTTAGTCGGAAATCGTGAAGGAAATATTAATATTAAATAGAAGTAATACTAAATCAGATATTAAGGAGAATGTGCGAGCGTGCACTGAATTCACCTCTCATTGTGGGTTATAGCGATGGAATTTTGTAAGTACTGGAACGAGTATTTGGGTTCATATAAAGATTAAGGGATATTTCTGGCAACATAAGCAATAGCCGCCTTCCAATAAAGAATCTATTCCAACGAGTTTGATAGATTCACAGAATCTTTCAGTTTTTTATTAGATATCTTAAAATCAACAAAAAGCATAAGCATGGGCTAAGATTACTTCAAATTTTCTAAACATAATCTTCAATCTATGTATTCACCTCGATTTCGATTGACATCGGACTGTTAGTAACTGCAGCACTTGAACGACAGACCGTCAATGAGTGTGTCAATGACTCATAACGTCTAATGCCGTATGATAACAATAAACTCAAACTAAATGTGCTGCGACGAATTGAAGACGGAAGCGTCTACAACACATTTCCCTTTGTTATACCTCGTCCTATCACACTCTCGCTTCGTTTTCGTAACAATTCAAAGTGAATTACGAAAGGATCAGAGTCACTATTGTCACCAGGCTACTACGGGGTACACACTAAATACCGTACAACTAGCAACAGGGAACCAATACAGATTTTTGTATAACCTAATCAAATGAAACAGATTCGGTATATTGTAGGCCAGTGCATGCTGAGAACACCACTCAATAAATGGTACAGAGAATTCAATCTTACATCACATCCCCTGTTTCCTGCTGCGAAAAAATTATACATATTAGTGACAGATCACAAATTTAACTTAATTTCTTCCCGTAATTTAAATTAGCTAGAGAATTATGTAAGTTGTGTCCATGACGTCTACCGTGCATATTGACTGAACGAAATTATTTCCACTCTGGAATTGCTTATAATCGTGTAATTTCCCGAGCTACTCAGTAGGAATGGAAAATGCTGCACGTTCATTTCAGGACAAAAGACAATCATCTAAAAAGAATAATAAGTATCATTTGTTGTATACATACAGTTGTACCTCCTGATGATGGAACTGGAAACTTCCGAACATGTAGAGGTTGACGAAACATACTAAGAGTAAGTTGTGCATCAAGTGGGGTTTTTTTACACGGTCTCTACACGATAGTAAAAGTTCTCTTTTTGTAATGCTATAAGGATAGTGGCACAAGACTTTCTGTCAAGATCCTCTACGTATACCTTCTTCCGTTGAGCCTGGCTGTTCTTAGGGATGAAGCTAGCGTTCCGCTTCATCAAAATCTCTGGGAATAGTTCATACAATTCTTATACTTTCGCTCACATCCTCTGTTCTTTCTTCACAGCTGCCCGTAAAGGAATGATAAGGTCTTTATTGTTCTCTTTCTTGCATCAATTCAGGATGTACCTTATTCTTGAATTCGAATTTCTAATGCTATTTCTCCGGCATCTCTCTTCTCTTTGGTCACCCGCTAACAGCTATATCAATGCAAGAGTGAAGAAGCATTTTGTGTTGCACGTCCTATCGTCTTGAATCCCAACACGCGAAGCAAGAGTTTCAGGAGAATTTCATTGACACTTCTACGTCAGACTGGATATACACGCGCGTTTTTCATTTTATTATTGTGTAGAAGAGTCTACTGCCCCTTGGAACAGTGCTCTCTGTGAAGGGCCCATTATTCATCCTCCGGATGACAAGACAAATGAATATTAATCTTGTGTGCAGTGAGAAATCGCAAAGGAAGCCCACAGTATTCGGAAAAGAGCCTGTTGCTTTTCCACTAAGTCCGGAAACTGTACGACGTGGATTGCACTGGGAACGAACCCGAGGCTCTGTAGTGAGGAGTTGGCGAATAACCACCATGCATGTTAGTGTATGTATCTAGGTTCTTTAGAAATGTGAGCCCTGTAAGCTATAAATTATGATGCACATGATAACAGCGTGGTGGTAAAGTGCATCTGCCGCACGTGAAGCTACCACAGCTTTCCAAGCGAAAAAAAAAACTGTAAAGGAATGTGCATTGGGACGAGATCAGTTGGGCCCTTAGGTATTACGAAACTCAATTTAATGACAGGAATTAAAACTTTCTACTGTGATATTCGTGTAATAGATTAACGGGCGTCAAGTTTCGTGGTAATAAATAAAACCACATTCTTGTTTAACCTTTAGACGTCTAACGTCATCTATAGTTGACGTACCGCACCGCTAACCTCCAAAGTTGCATTTTATATATTTATTCAACAAATATAAGTACTGACTATTTTAAACGTGGTATATATTCTCCTTTTTTTTTCTCTTCAAAATGCAGTTTGTTTCATAATTCTAACGTATTTGGTTCCTGTATTATTCACATTTTTTATACAGGTTGTGCTAAAATTAAAAAATAATTCCGGCGCCAAAAGGTTAAACATTTCGGTTCACTTGGAGCCGTAAATAAAGTAAATATTACAACGAAACAAACAACACCAAAACTACCGTCGTTTGGTAGAATTCAGAGCAAAGATCTAACAAAATATAGGAGTAAGGATGACAGCTGGTGCACTGTTCTTTGAAGACGAGGTCGTACAGTGCACATTCTTGGCTCTTTTTGACCCGGAAAGCTAAGAGATTCTTCAACAAGAGAACTAGAGAATGAAATTTGCCGTTAACCTGCTTCGTAAAAAATAATCTTCCGCTGGTCTAATGATGTAGTGGACACGTTTCACTCAAACAATGAAGAACAAAATCATGTTTCATGTTCAAAGTTCAAGCAACCATGACATTCATAATTATTATGTTTCACTTTGCGATTTTAGCTGTTTGAAACTTTTCTTCAGTATCACATTTGGCATTATGTCAGTTAGCCCACCTTTGTAACAAGTACCGTACCAACACTTTGTAACAAGTACCGTACCAACACTTCCCAACACCTCCCCAAGCTGTACGCTATTGTGCGTTGCTAACAATTCATAAAGATTTAGGTTCCTGTGACCGTGCATCGTGAGCAAAGTGTGAAGAGAGAGAAAACCAACAAGATGCAGCAATCAGAAGTTTATTATCAACTTCTGTCTCAACATGTTTCAGGCATCATTATGCCCATCTTCAGGAGAACAAAGACCGTGTGTTACTGCATATGGTTTACTGCGCTGGTTCTGCTGGATGTGGTTGGTAGCGGTTGTGGGTCGCTGCGTTGTAGGTTGCGAGCACTGTGAAGGTTACTGTTAACCTGTTAACACAGGTCTTTGTTCTCCTGAAGATGGCCATAATGATGCCCGAAACATGTTGAGACAGAAGTTGATAATAAACATCTGATTGCTGCATCTTGTTGGTTTTCTCTCTCTTCACAATTCATAAAGATGTTCTCCGGAGGAGTTAGAAGACTCGTTCATAAAGCTCATTAATTTAATTGACTTGCCTCCCTTGCCATACCCGACTATTTAAAAGGCCACCTGGATTTCATTTATTGTTACATGTTAATCCGTTAGTGATGGAACATTGTCGTAATTCGCAATTAACAAGTTTCGTTTGGGTTTGTTAAGGCGGACAACTGATCCTACGTTGTTTGGTACAAATACATTATCATTTCAATTAATATGAAATTAATGTTTCAGATGCAATTTTTCGGTTCATTAATCACCTCGTCCCCATTTATTTCTTACGTACGTTTATGACGCTGTATGAACTATAGAAGTTAATATACTTCGAATGAGAAATTTGAGTATGATAACGGAGACTGTGTGAGAATTGAAAGAGATGGAAACTTCCATTAACATGTTTTTGCCTTTCGTCACACGTAGGTCTGAGTAACTGAGGACAAACTGCAGACAATTCACTGTGACTCACCGCATAGGTGTAGTGGTTATTGTTGTTGGTACAAAATTTAACTTCGAAAACACGAAAGGGATATACCACTGTAGATGTCTAACCGTAAGTGGGAGATAATATTAAGTTATGCCTTAAAGAAATGGGATGTATGGGCGCAAATGTTACTTCCGTGGTTCATGACAAGGTCAAGTTGCTGGTTTTTGTGAATAGGACAATAAACCTTTGGTGGCCATAAAAAGGAACATTTTTTATTTATGTGAGAATCTATCGTCTTCTCAAGGACATGCTATTCCAGTCGAAGACGGAAGAAAAACATTCCAAATGCAAAAAAAAAAAAAATCGTCCCAATGCTGTAGTGAGTACTACCGTATATATTTCGATGGCGAAGAAGAGTTAGGTGTACAGCTTCTCGCACCTTAACCTGGGCTCCAGCTGGAGGTAAAAAAAAAGTGTGTGTTCTGATTTCCCCTGGCCCAGGAAAGTATTCAGAAGAACTTTTGTAATTACTATAAAAAAATTCCACTTTCCATGTAAGTTTCTCATCCAGTTTTTGGTTTTAAATTTCTCAATTAAGACTCAGCTCCAGTTACTTATTTAGTCAATGGAGCAGAGTCCTTCTTGAGAAGCTACCGGGTTTGTAGCTAGTCATGAAATTCCCCCCATTTTATGGAACCCGAAGGTTCATTATCGCATTCACAAGTGCCCGCCAACTGTCCCTATTCTGAGCCAGCTCGATCCAGTCCCTACCCTCACATCCCACTTCCTGAAGATTCATCTTATTATTATCCTCCAATCTACACCTGGATCTCCCCAGTGCTCTCTTTCCCTCAGGTTTCCCCACCAAAATCCTGTACACGCCTCTCCCCTCCCCCATACGCACCACATGCCCCGCCCATTTCATTCTTCTTGATTTTATCACTCGCAAAATATTGGGTGAGCAGTACAGATCATTAAGTTCCTCATTATGTAGTCTCCTCCACTCCCCTGTTACTTCATCCCTCTTAGGCCCAAATATTCTCCTCAACACCCTATTCTCAAACACCCTCAGCCTACGTTCCTCCCTCAATGTCAGCGACCAAGTTTCACACCCATATAAAACAAGTGACAAAATTACAGTTTTGTACATCTTAATCTTTAAATTTTTGGATAGCAAACTGTAAGAAAAAAAGATTCTGGGTCGAATAATAGCAAGCATTCCCTGACTTCAATCTGCTCTTGATTTCTTCCTGAATAGAATTTTGATTTGTTAAAGTTATTCCCAAATATTTGAACTCCATACTTATTTTATTGTTCTTATGATTAATAATTTTTAATAACTATTATTATTGACACCATCGTCAATCACAGGCTATTTTTCTCTCCTTGGTAAAAATCTGCTATATGGGTGTGTCAGAAGCAATCTTCCATAACTCTGGATTACGTGTCTTACGTTAAATTACATCGATATAACCAAAACACAGACACTCGACGTTGAAACATTTCGGAGATGATGGCAAGATCATTTCTAAAAATTAGGACTGTTATACATTTAACGATCAACAAATACGTATTACGAGGAGGAGATGTTTGTAGTTCCTATAATAATAACACCTTTGTTTAATGTCTAACACCTGTGTGACATAAAGATACTGATTAAGGAAGAAAAATACACAACAGGTTCATATACATCTTCCTTGCACTTCCAAGCACTTTACATGGCAGATTCGCCTCCATACGATTATTAACTTGGCTGTTGGCTGCAGGTCGGACACAACTGTGTAAGGATAATGTGTCATGTTAAAGAACAGTACAGAGCGCGGAAACGCAAAAGGACCTCATATTTGTCGCGACATTCGCTCCATGACAGTTCAACTTCGATCATAGCTATGACTTCTCACATAGATGTAAATTAGCCTAAGGATCTTCTCCCGAAAGATGGTAGATTCTTTTTTAAACACCCTGTTTACATATACATTAAAACTGGAGATAGGGCAAAAAGGTATTTTCTTAATTAAAGTCGTGTATGTTGCTTATGTAAGCTGGCTTGCTTACATCACTGCCAGTTAGCTATGTCCGTTATGTTTTCTGAAGAAATAATGTAGTTGTCACCGTCTGTTCCTACTCACTCTTTAGTAGCAGGGCCATGGTAACGCTCATTGTATATTTATGAACACAGTTCAGCTTACGCTACAAGTAGCAACTCTATACAGACTACAGAGCAGTAGGTTTTTTCGAAGAGTTTGGCAGACCGCAGATAGAACTACAAACGCATTAAAATACTCCCTTTTTCAGTAACATAAAATTGGCACAGGTCTGAAACAGTAGCATGTTTCCCAGCAATGTTCTTCCCAGGAACAGAAGGGAACGTTAAACTCATTCCTCACTCTCCTCCAAGAACCTACACAGCATATCTTCTAATGTCCTTTCAATTTAATCATCTAGAATCCTCGAACGTTGTAAAAACGCGTCCTACGTAGTAGTCCTACATAGCTGTTCATAAGGAGAAAATAGGACAGGTAATAAAAATTCGAGTTTCGACGTTCTCACAGATGTGTTCTTTACCAACCTGAACAGCCTCCTTGGTTTACGCGATTTGAAGCTTCCCCCGTGAAGTAGATGAAAACTGCGCTCTTCTGGGCTATTACGCAGTGGGTAGTGCTTATTCCTTACTGACGTTTCAGGACAACATGTCGGTCCCATCTTCAAGGTTCAAGAATTCTTGAAGGTGGGTCTTGACCCTTGAAGATGGAACGGAAAGGTTGTCCCGAAATGTCAGTGAAGATATGCCATAATCACTGCGTAATATCTCAGAAGATTGCAGTTCTGAGCCTTCTCAGTTAACAGCAGCAGACGTGTGGTTCTAATATTGGTGAGTAATTCCCTGTTCACTAGTATACAAGTTTTAAGAACCCAGAAACATTAGACCTTAGGTACGAAGAATTTATCTACCTGCATATATGCAGCCCCCTCGTAATTGTACAGATAACCCTGGGCAGTGTGAAAGAAATTCGTCTGGACTGTAACTGAAGCTGACCTTCCCAACACAGACACACATACACACACAAATTCATCAATCATTGCACTCTTCATCGTGACGTAACTCGAAAGAGCACCACGTCAACGAACACAAAAACGTCTGACAATACACAATAGAAGATCATTTGGCGTCTGCTTAGTAAGCAACGCCACTTCTAGTGGTGTGTTACGCAGCAGTCTCTCCTGTAACCTGTGACCCAACGAAATTGCATTTATTATTTATCATTACAGGCCAATCTTGGGTAAGTACAAAGAGGAACTACATAACAAGCCTGTGCATCGAAATAAATTGATATATCGCAATAGGAAAACAAACTAATTATATTAGAGCTCAGATAAAATGGCTGTATGCGGGATTTCCCAAACTAAAGCCTTAACCAAATGCATCTCATTTATAAATTTATTCCGTCTTGAAGAAATTCTAAATTATATTTTCGCAATCGAAATTTTTCTGTTTATATATATTCAGTTTTTCTTTCTTTCGTATGACTGAAATATTTCATACCCAAATTCAGTTCTTTCCCATAACTCATTGTTAGGTACAAATTGGAATTATAACACAGCATGCACTTACGACTCTGTCTGTATAAGCATCATACCAAGCAGGTTTATGCGGGCAATGGGTGTAAAATTCAACTGTTCCCGACAGCAATTCCAAAGGGAAGAGACAATAAAATAAATCATTATAAAATAATTCTTGATACAAAGATGATTATAATTAATTGTAAAGCACCACGAGAATTCGACTTCACTGAACAGTACAAATTAAATAAGTGATATCAGACGATGAGAATATGATGCATTTAGTTTTGAAAGACATGCAGGAATACCAAATGACGTGTTGAAAACTTTACTGGTAGGCCAACAAAGTCACGTTTTACAAGTCTGCACATTCTCGGTACGCTGGTCACTGCCGGATATCAACAAGACGATACGACAAAATTGCAATAAAAATCGAACAAGCAGTTCGATATGACCCATTTATTTTCAAGATTACTAATTTCGTGGATAGTTCTGAGGCATGAATTATTCATACAGCTGACGGGTTATTAAATTTAGAACAACAAGTTATGCAGGGTCTGCAGCATTCATGCATTAATAGGCGAGATGATAAATACAAGACTTGATCGAATACAGGAGGGGAAGAAAACCCTTTCGAAACTCTAGGCACCAGCTACCAGGCTATACGATGCGAACACGCAGAATATCACCTTACGAGTCTCCACTACTGTTACAACCTCAAACCACATAGCCAGCTGGTAAGACCGTTCACACTAACAAAAAGAAGTTCACCTATTGACAATGTACTTCACCTTGCCCCCAGGAAGAGCAATCAGAACAGGTAACAGTCATGTAGAGTGGCTCGCCTGCTTACATTCCTATGTTGCACGGTATGACCCTGCCGCTGTAACAGGCGACACGCTATATGCATACTAATTGCGCGGTATTTCCATGAACATACAGGTACTGGTACCTGAATGTGACCAACGGGTGCACTCATCGCCATAACAACACAACGAACAGCGCCGCTTTATAAGAACGCAAATAATCAATATAAATATCACCTAAGCAACTATATCACTACACACAGCCCTCTCAGCCAGTTCCAAACATATTCCACTCTAACAATTTCTCCCACTAAAATATTACAGTACAAGTACTTCCATCTACATTTCAATTGTACAAGTGTCTTTTCCCAAGACAGTCTCAAACAGATATTCTGTATATGTTACTTTTCTACGCAACTTGGCGGTATATGCAGCCCATTGTGGCTGCCAAGTTATCATTATTCCACAAATGCTGAGTTACCAGCATAGAGCATCTTGTTTCTTGTTACGTAATGCGTCTTTACTAAATTACTATCTGGCTTTATCCTTGTAATAAGGTAAAATATTTCTGTCAGCAGAAATATTAACAGCAGTAATTTACGTTCTTCCCTCAAAGCAAGTGATCACATTCGACAATAATCACTATTTTATAAATCATGATTTTCAGTATTTTGACAAGCGGGCATGATAATAAACTTATTAATAGTTGTCATAGGAATAACAGTATTAGTATTAGTAGTAGTAGTTATAATAGTAGTAATAGCAACAGCAGCAGCAAAATCAACATGTCTCGCGTCAACAGGTATATCATGTATGCTGCTGACAGTAAATCAGCGGGTCAAGAATTTCCATCTTTATAAAATCCGAATATTCATTTCCGCTCTAAAGAATCACACAGTTGCAGCCTACTGTCAGTTGCATTAACATTTTAAAACATGACGATATCTTTATACTCGTATAGCACCGGGGTTTAACATTCATGAACCATTCATTATGCTCTACAATCTTCATTTTTATATTTTGTGAGGCTCTTAGAGCCGATCCCGCTGGTCGTGCGGTCTAAGGCGTGAATCTGAGATCGCTCGCTTACTGGGATAGCAGGTTCGAATCCCGCCGGTTCGTCGATGCTGTGTCTTGTGCTTGTTGTGTGTTGTGAAGAAGAGGTCTCTGCGACGAGCCGATCACTCACCCAGAAGAGTCCTACCAAGTGTGGTGCATCTGAGTTTAATCTCGAAACCTCAATAACGAAGAAGCCTAGGCTCACTAAGGCTGTCGAGCCATACAAAAAAAAAAAAAGAAAAGATTCTTAAAACAAACATCGACCATTCCGCTATGCAGCATTAAACGAGTGGTTTTATAACCGAGGGGAAGATTTTTTACTGAGCAGTAAGAACTGAAGCTTCAAATAAAATTCACGTTAAACTTTAAAAGGTCATTCCACTCCGCTACATCCTTCAATGCCTCTACGACGCTCCTTAGTATCACTCCCCCACTTAGTTCTTGCAAGTGGTCATGTACGAAACCCTTCTGACGTTGGTGAATAACGGAATGCCGAACCGTGGCTTCGGGATACAAAAATAAAGATTTCTCATACAGCCGCAAGTACGGACAGAAGAATAAATTCAGCTTGACTCTGATTTCACCTACATAATACAAATCAACAAAATGCACCTTTTCTAAATTAGTATGTTAATTTTCAGTTTGTTGATGTCTTCTACACGTTTCAAACCCTCAGGTTCGAAACATGTAGAAGACAAAAAAATTAAAATATTCATATAGAAAATGTGCATTTTGTTGGTTTGTATAGTAAAATTATATTACAATGCACAATGCAGTGTAAGCAGTCTGCTTATACTAATGCATGTAAAACACACTCTACCATACCATAACTGTATATATAACCGTCTTCCTGAAGATGAACCCTCGGGTTCGAAACATACACAAGTCATCAAACAATTAAAATGTTAATTTAAAAATGGAGCGTTTCGTTGGTGTACATAGTACAATTATATTACAATGTACATAGTACAATTATATTACAATGTACGGTGCAAAAAGCATAAAACTCTGATTTCAACCTTTGTTTTAGCAAGACTCAAAAGCATCTACAACACAACTATGGATTTCGAACACACAAGCACAAATACTGCCTACATTACAAGAAACGTCTACGTACTAGAGAAGTGGCAAGCCAACGTGGCATGTTTATGTATGGCTTTGTCTCCATTAATGCATTGTTATCCTTTCGTGGGTGGTGAAATATTTGCAATCTGTGACATTCCGTTGGGCTTTCCATCAGGCTTGTAATGCGGCATACAAAATCACTGTGTATAAACTACTCTCCTGTTCGATGTAGATTTGAAAGGACAGATCATTCTTAATTCAGCATTACTAAACGTAGTACATCTGCTCTTAAATTCTTCTGCTAAGATCCTTCGAATTGCAAAATTTTATGGTACTTTAAACTAACTACAACAACAAAAATTCAAAATTCTTTTGTTAGTAGAACTAAAAATTTTTTGACTGAAATTTTAAGAATCAAGCTAAAGGACCGAAGCGTTTATTGATTAATATAATTCTAAAATTAACATGGAAAATTGAAAGTTACCTGAGAAACTTACAATTATATTTTAACGCCCACAAAATTATTGTAGACAAAACTCCTTTGGTTGTATTAGACATGAACAAAAGTAAAGTGTAATGGATCGCTTCTACGAAACTCATTTTTCAAAACTGGCCCTTGTGTTGATTTCGTAAGTTTGTCTAGGATCTGCGGAAGGTGTGTGAACAAAATATAATTAATTCGGACTGGATCCACTTGGATCGGGACAGTGTCTATTGGCAGGCTGTACTATCTATTGGCAGGTTGTGCTGTCTATTGGCAGGCTGTACTGTCTATTGGCAGGTTGTGCTGTCTATTGGCAGGCTGTACTGTCTATTGGCAGGCTGTACTATCTATTGGCAGGTTGTGCTGTCTATTGGCAGGCTGTACTGTCTATTGGCAGGTTGTGCTGTCTATTGGCAGGCTGTACTGTCTATTGGCAGGCTGT
>Ga0136643_10008873_pt1 | contig 14746 bp, 7 predicted proteins | sample TergutLab28metaG_FD_96883 | JGI IMG/M metagenome (GOLD analysis project Ga0136643, IMG submission 96883) | Labiotermes labralis P1 segment gut microbial communities from Petit-Saut dam, French Guiana - Lab288 P1 (version 3) (version 3) | ecosystem: Host-associated > Arthropoda: Insects >... | reverse complement strand
AGGTCTTATTAGATCAAGAAATGGCCATGAGTGGTTCAACAGAATGATAGAGATGTACTGAAAATGACTGTTTACACAGACTAGACGATTTGCTCTCCGTATCATGCACTGTCTTGCGAACTAACAGGCAGAGTCCGCTCCCGACACGGGCGAGATTTTTCTCTTCACTTCAAAATCTCTAATGACCGTGGATTGAAACCTGCCCTCTGCCAATGTGCAGTAAGAGCAGACTGGTCGAGCTGAAAACTGCTTCCTCCTAGAGACTCTTACTTACAAGTGCAACTTCTATTTCTAAATCATCGCTCACATATTTTTTTTTTGTTCCAGGTTATGGATTTGCGATGAAAGGGGCTGCGTTGTTTTCAGGGGCAGCTGTGTAAGGTAGGAGAAGAGAATGTATCGTTTAGCTTGGTGCTGGGAAGATACGTTATGTTCCAGTTTTTTGGTCTGCATTTTATGGCAGATTATGTTGCATCTTATGAGGTACCTGACGGATTTCCCTTGTTATAAGACACTGTACATGGTTTGTAATTCTACGCTTTGAACATATCGTTGTCTAGAGAGAAGAAGTTTATAATTATATATATATATACACATATATATATTATAAATAATATATGTTATATATAACATATATATTGTGCCCTTGATATTTGGAGCGGTAAAAATGCATTCTGTTGTTATTGTAAAACGATATTTGTTGATTTCTCCATCTTGTTCCGTTTTCCTTCTATGGCAAACTCAAATTACAAGGTAGGTGTTAGACATGCCTGATACTCTGATGCATTTGTTAGTGGTAGTGGCACAAGAATTTAAACAAAAAATGTATGTGTTGTTCGTTTAATACAGTATTAACACAATGACTGGAATTCTTAATGCACGAGAGATTGGAATTTTCTTGAAGAGCTGAAAGTTACTTCAAAGAAAGGCAACAATTCAAGCTATACATTTCGTACTTAGTAAGAAGCGACCAAAATTCTTCACTACCTACAGAGTTTTATGTAGCGCCTGCTACACGCGATAAGAATTCTTCATGTTTAATCTGAAATTTTGAAACTGTGAACGGCGACACACATTTAATGAAGGTTGTGAACATGATTCTGAAGAAATTACTGAAACACACTTTATCAGCGAATATGGGTGTACACCAATATCCTGTGTTAGGCACACAAGGCTGTATTGTTCGTAGTTTTCTTGAGAGGAATGAGGCACTAGGTTCAACAGTGAAACATTTCGTCACGGAACCGTAGTTCGCCCACGTACCTCAAGAAAAATACCAACCCGATTCACCATTGTGGAAAATGAGAAAAAATTATAAAAATTTCCAGGAATGTTGGATTTCCGCTTGCCAGCAACTTCTGTTTATTGGTCATTTAAAATTACGAAATTCCCAACTTTGAAAGTATGTGAGGTATCTTCGCACATACAGTTTCAACAAAGTTAAGATTTTTTGGGAAAGCAATGTGTTTGCCAGAAATATTTTAGCTTCAGTATGTTGCAGAATCGCAAGCAACAGGTTTCCAAAAGCACAATTCGCAGGTTTCTTCAAATTCAAGATTTTAAAATGTATGTGTTTCGACATCAGACTGTGGCTGTTAACATACTACTTTTCATGAACAAATTCTTCATTAAACCACCCGATAGTCACGGGCATCCCAGTGACCACGAACCACAGGTATGTAGCCATTGGTCTGCTACAATTGCAATAATTCTGCGTTGTGCTTTGTACATGAACAACGGCTCGGTTTCTCAGTCGACATTGGATGTGATAAAATTGTCCTAGACGTAACCTATCGTTGCAATACTCAGCAGTTTTCTATATCAAGTGAGTGAACCACTGATTAAAAGTGAATACTAAATTTTTACAGCAGTGGACAAGTGAGAAATGTGTAACTATTTTCAGATGTAACATGTGAATTTTATTGATTTTTTTCTCCTGTACAGGGGACTTGTCAGTCTTTCGACATTTTTATTCACTCGTGATTCGGATTTAATAAGGATTTGCAACTATTGAGATACGATATGATATTTGGTATCCAACCCAGCACGGGCGTCAATTTTTCAAATTTCAGAGGTTCCAAATTTTGAGTCACAAATTCTTCCGCCTTTAATTTTCGTTTAATTCTACGCCTTCTTTCTAATAATTTAAATTCTGTTAAGGTAAACTATGTAAATGGACACTCCATTTTAAAGTTATAAGTATAAGGAGTAAGTCACATTAATTATAATGAACTCAGTGAACTGTGGATATAAATGGATTTGGTTTAGGTATTTTGAATAAATAAGTTTGGAGGATGTTTTAAATTTTAACTGAAGCCAAGGGAAGTTGAGAGGATGCCGAGTGACTTTTGAAATTGTGGAGTGGATGCAGGAAGCGGGAGGCATCCAGACATCCTCGTTGTCAGCGACAGTGTAACCTTTAATTAATTAAAGACTAAAGCCAACACGTGTCTCTTACTTTCCGGAAAATGACTTCGTTTCGTCAAGTCTTCCTCAGAAATTCTAATGCTGAGTTACTGTTTTATAACAAGCGACGGTCGTCCACTGAGTAGAAAAGTTGTCATTAATAGCCTGTCACAACATTACGATAAAAGAACTTTCCTACTTTGTGGAAAATGCGTACAAAATATCTATACAGGAGACGTGTCACTGAATGAAGTAAGTCACAAGTCAGTACAAGATATAAAAGAACCTAACGACATTTTATTTAGCGTCCCATATAATATCGGTCATTAGGCCTGATAAACTATTTTAATTCTAAAAGTGAAACTTAATAATAAATCAGCAGCAGTGTTCGATATACTGTTTTGTACTTGAATGTTGGAAATTTCGTGAGTGGTGAGGAAACGGGAATTCGGAGACAGGTCTTTAAACGTTTCATTTAAGACAGGATATACGTGTATGGAAATGATGCATATGATAGACCCAGTTGCATAGTTATTTATTTATGTCTTGTATTGTATCTTTGTCTTGACGCTTCCAAAGCCCTGATGACTCGTTCAGCAATGTCGTCACTCAGCATCCTTGCCGGAGGATTGGTCAGGAAATCGTACGGCACTTGCCCCTTGTGTCTCCTTATTGACATGAATATGAGTACCAACACATAAGCGACGAAAGCCATTCCGGCATACAGTGGAATATAGTATAACTTGAAGCCGACTCTGTAGTGGCCCACCACTGGGGGTGGGGTCGGTGTTGTTGTGGTAATTATCTCGTGGTGAGTGTAATCGTACGATTCATAGGAATGGTCGTAATGGTAGTCATAGGGTTTGTACGTCCCTTTAACGTGATGAGGATCTGTATCAATTTCGGCAGGTGTCATTGGACCTGAGGGTGGCATCTTTTCTGGGCTTTGTTTTTCTTCGGATATCTCGTGAGTGTCAGAGGACATAACTATGGGTGGCATGTCAATGAACACTTCGTGTGTGGGGGCCTTCATATCAGGGGTTTCCTTTACCTTACTTGGGCCCAATTTGTTAGGATATATCCGCGATGCGATCTGGTGTGTTCCAGCTTCCTGTTCCCTTTCATAAAATCCGGGTTGCCTGTAATATGTGTTTCCGTCTGCGAATTTGTGTGAGACGGGGCGTTTCATTTGTAAAGCATGGTGAGTGAATGGTCTCTTGCGCAGTTGTATTCGTGATGACGGAACGTAGAATTCTGGTTTTCTGTGCAGGTCGGACGTAATGTGTGACTGTTGACCTGAATAATAGGCGAGGTCATCATTTCTTTGTTGGTGTCTGGCTGACAATATGTGCCGTGTTCTCGCTGGAGATCCAGCTCTGCTTTCAAATCTGGCAGTGTTTCTGGCAAGAGTATAAAAACCTGAAAGCCACAAGAAATCATTGTTACCACCGTACAATTTGTTTAAACTCTTCCAGCTCTTCAGAGGTCTTCCAGTCTTCCATGCTTAGGAAATTACTTAATCACAAGTTACAATTTTAAAAAATCTACCTGTTAGCATTTACAGCGAAATGCACTTAATGTCAACGCAGCTGGTACATGTAGAACTCACTGCAACTTGGAAGTGTGTCATCCCCGTTGTGTGTGTGTGTGTGTGTGTGTGTGAAAATTGGAAAGGGTATGTAGTCAAACACAACTATGTAATTAAGATGTATTTAATGGCTATACTAGACAACTACATGTTTCGGCCTTTACTGGCCATCTTCAGGTTGTCTTCAAGAGAACTTAAAGTCCTACTATATACATTGTGCGCGCACGTGGTGCAGAGATCTCTACATAGGGCCTTATTGCGTAATGTAATTTCTATATGCGGTGGTATGCTCTGGCTAGAGGCACGATAGGGTCTGGTGGCTAGTGTATATATTAGGACCTTAAGTTCTCTTGAAGACAACCTGAAGAGGGCCAGTAAAGGCCGAAACATGTAGTTGTCTTGTATAGCCATTAAGTACATCTTAATTGACATAGTTGTGTTTGACTACATACCCTTTCCAATAGAACTCACTGCGTTCAGTTTATTTCGTACAATAAATCTAATCTTGTGCAGAATATCGCCTTGAGTTAATTCAGGTGAAATAATTTAAAATAATAGTGGGCAGGAGTTCAGAGTTTTAGCCCAAAAATGTAGAAACTCTAGAATTACGAACGTGGAAACTGAGAGGTCACGCAGCAGTAAATGAAATAGCTGGAATGAAGTTGTTAAATGAACACGGAGTGAGAAGTTGACGGATATAGATGTAACGTAATTCGGGAGATCTTTCTTTGAATCGCGGCAGAATAACCGAATTGCCTGGTTTCCCATGAAATTTCTACCCAGAAATGTGCCTTAAAACAGCCCACAACGGTATCGTAATCTTTAGAAAAACTGCTGTGTGTACCTACTCATGTTTCACGACCCATCGCACCTCTATAATTAGAAGAGCTTCTTTAAATAACCCAAGCGGTATGTATTACCTTCACTGCCAGCTGGAGTGACAGCGACAGTCTGAAATTCACGATGGCTGCCATCCATTAAGATGTCACTGTTAAGTGACTTGTTGGGCCTGAAACAGACAGCGACTTGTGTATGTTACGCCGGTTCTGAAAGACAGCATGAGTTGTACAGTCTTGTAGAATTTCACCGCGTTAATATTACTGATAGCATGAAACTAAAATAGAAAGTGTCCAGCCGAAAGCGGAACCTGTGCATAGGATTTACAAGCCCAATTAAAGCTGCATTGCTGTCTACGGCCGAGGACGGTCTCCGCTATGCTGTACTCGGTTCCGCGTGTAAGAACTCTCTATATATGCTAGCTACGATAGCTTCCAGTGGCTAGAATATAGTAGTTACTTATATTTGCGACTCCTTACTCAAAAATGTTCAAAGAAAGGTGTTAACACCAAATATGCCGAGCGTTATCCAAGTCATCATCATCATAATTTTCCTCCATAGATTAGGTCGTTTGACCTGTTCCCGCATCGACCCGTTGCCGTCGTTTCCTGCGGCGTCCACCATCTCTTCGTCTTCTTTCAGATCATTCAAAAAAAAAAATTATGCGGAACTGTCCTAGCACAGCCGCGCCTGAGTCTTTGGGAGCCTTCGCCACTTCAGAACTCGAATGACACTCTTGTTACCTCAAAATATAGGGCATTTGCGATCCCGAAGGAAAAATATTAGTAAACTTAAGATTAATAATTACAGTGAATGATTAAATTTATTTCCTGACAAAATAACAGAAGATTCCTTCCAAAAACACATTTATCTAAAATAATAGTAGTGCCGTGTGTGGACTGTTCAAGTAACTGGATCTCCATCTCCGCTAAGCGAAATTCTTGATTGTTTCAGTGAAATAAGGTATAGATAATCATATCAACGTGTAATCCTACATTTTTAATAATGGAATGCGAATTTTCCATTGAAATTGACTTCTCCAGTTGTGCGAAAGTGTAAAATTTTGCGAAAGAAAAAGGCAGGATTATCATCTCCCAAGGAAGACAATAATCTGCTTTCTCCGAATTCTGGTAAAAACTCGATATAGATTTTTATATTTCAATTGATTTTAATACGCGATTTATTTATTTGTTTTTATATAATTAGGAATTCCTAGTGTTTAAGTTAAGTTCGTGTTGTTACAGTATTATCGTACATGGTTAACTCATTAATACAAGTACAGGGGTCATCACATCAAACAACTGAAAGTCGGAACGATACGTCGGCAATGTACGAAGTAATCTTACCAATTCATATATGTAGATGACGAGACGGAACTTTTCGTGCTGAAGTGCCGTAGGTATGAAATGTTAGAAATGGATGGCAAAGGTCGTGAAACTGAAAAGTACACCAGACAAACGGCATTTTACTTCACTTAAAAAAGTACAAGTATTAATAATTTTTCATGAAATTCCGAACTCGTTTTGGACCAGCCTTCATTGCCGGGTCATCGGTTACAGCCCAGCTTGTCCAACCCTAAAGTTTGCCGCGATTACTTATTAGTTTCATGCTCTGGCCCTTGGGAAAATACTTAACCAGTATACGTTTGATTAATATTTGATTGTTAATTTACTGACCTTGGTGTCATGTTGCCTCCGGTCAGGGATATTTTGGTGCAGTTGAGGGCAGGAAACGCCACCGCAAGTCCATCTTGCAGGCATACCAACAACAGCGTCAGCAGCCCTGGCTGTTCCCCATGAAGCAGCACGTAACACAAGATTATGAGTGAGTTACATTGAAATTACTTTCAGAATGTGTAGACGCACACTGTGAAGACCAAAATGACTGAAAATTTTTAGAAGGAGCAAGGACACCGGAAGTTTTGTCAGGGGCAGAGGGTGGCTTTAACCCCCCCCCCCTTTTTGTAAATTGCGGTTGGAAGAGGTAAAGCTTACGCTCTTCGCCCTCAGAATTTTGAGAGATGGTGCAAAACGTGCGAGATTAATAAATTCTATAAATTTCTCAAGACTTCTCTGACTTCCTCTCTTCTACTTTCAAATATTTTCGCAGAGCATTTTCACAAAAAATCATGTATTTTTCTCCTTCAATCTTTGTGACAAAACAAGTTCAAAACAATAGGGAAAGAATCTTAGTAATTAACCAACTTAATGCACAAATTCTTGTTTTATAATAAGTTTAATATATGCCTCTACATGTTTCGAGCACTATGTGCTCATCATCAGGAAGTCAAAATTGTATTATACAGCATCTGGTATCGTCACACTCTGTAGGTGGCCGTCCTGTGCAAGAATTTATGCATTATGTTGGTTAATTACTAAGATTATACTGAGATGCACGGTCAGCAAAACAAAAAAAATGGTGAAAGACAAAATATTGTATAATTTGTTTGCTTTTTATTGGAGATAAGATTATAATGAGATGCACGGTCAGCAAAACATAAAAAATTGGGAAAGACATAATATTGTATTTGTTTGCTTTTCATTGGAGACGGCAGTCCAAGAACAATTATATATTTACATATATAATCATCGAAAAAAACTAATTTCATTAGTTGTTCAGGCTCTCGGAAGAGGGTCTTTCTTCGTTGCTGTAAACGAATACTTTAATCATAAAATCCAGCTTTACGATGAATTCTAAAGTATAGAATTCATCCTGTGTCATGGCAGTTTCTTTCTTGAAAAAGTCTTCGAAGGACAAAGCTACAATTTTGCTAGACCAAGACGTTATTGCAAATTAAGACAGACAACGCCATATTTAGTTCTTATAAAATAATTTAATTATCTTACGTCCTCTTTAACTGAACATGAAAATACGAAATAATATAGAAAAAAATATTTGTACAGAACGTACCACAGACAGAGCAGTTGTCATGGGGAAGTCAGGATACTTGTTTTCATGTGGCTTCACATCCCTGGTTCAAAGAAGTAATCTCATGGTGCAGAAGCCACTAATTTTTCCGTGATTACGCGACCTAATAGCCGCGGACTTATGCAATCCGTGGTCTGTGAAAAACTGTCTTCAAATAAAAGCACTTTGGTCGGTCTGCAGGCCAACAAATGTGAGCTGTTGAAAGACTGTTACGTTCCTAGCAGTATGCGTAAAAAGTCTTACTAATGCAAATACGAAATTTTATTTAACAAGTAATTGCTATGGTCTTTTTATGCTACATCTGTTTTCCTCACAGATGTGTAATTGAGAAACCATCTGAGAAGAAATAAATCCTCAACCAAGATTCTTGTTAACTTATAATTTTACGTATTAAAATTAGTCTACATTTTTCGGAGGAAGTATGGATTTTAAATTGTCTGTTATCTGAGTCACGAGGAGTTTTTGGTTTGGTTAATTAAAATATTAACTAATTATTAATATGTAACTGACAGGGCATAAGTAATTTTTAGGATAGCAAACTACACATTCAAGGAACTAACATTCTCCTTGTACTGCTGTCATCCCATAGGCACTTGCCTTTCAGAGTAAGTCATTTCCCAAGTACCTGACGATCAACAGTGCATTTAAGGCTAAAGGACTGTACATGCTCTTGTGGGAGATCAGACGATGATTGTAAAAAGGGGTGGCCTTTGACTGTTCTAATGTAAATAATTGCGAAAAATATATTATATTGCCTCCCCAAAAGAAGAAAAATTAAAACACTAGGTCAGTTACTGGAACATTGAACCGAAGCTCAGAGTGCTTGTACTTACCCTCACAGGCATGGCAGATGTACAGGTTGTGCTTCGGTCGTTGTGTCGCAGAAGTTTCTGTAGATCTGTGGACAAGTGTGTATGTGTGCATGCGCGTGTGGACATAGCGGACTGGTTATTTCACACTTCCTCGCTGTAACAGTTCTACGGCCTCTCTTCCGTATAAATTCAATTTATATCGCATCTTAAAGATCAAAATCGTCGGGCTGCTGTTTGCTCGTCATGTTTTTACCACACACACACACACACACACACATGGGGCGTGAGTGGATTTGTAGCTGTCAGTGATCTCGATGATGAGTTATTGCGAAAACGTATGTAGTGCAGACAGTGTTTCTTACTGATTTTGAAAGATGAAACAGACCTGGCTCTTCGCGTGGTTACACGTGCAACGTGTTTAAATAATAACGAGCCTTTACAAATATTTTCACGTATTTTAATAAGCAATGTATTTGAACATCTTACAAAGAGTCTGACGAGTTCACGAGTCTTCTGTGTGTTATTGTAACTCTCAGTAACGTTACTGCACGTCAGTTTACTTCCCGCGCTGTCGTTGACTCGGCATTTGAGTTATTTTTGGTTCTCACAATAAATTTCGAGTTTTTTTTCTGAACGTCGTGTTGTGACTGCTGTTCGTAATGGCTATGCGATGTGCTTTCTTTAACACATTAGGGAAGTTTTGTAAAGTTTTTTTTATTATAATCACATTTTAAGAGGAAAAACAAAAACTTAAAATTATCTTCCCTCTTCTGCAGCGCCTATTATACTGGCGCAAAATATTCGCTGTCATTTTATCCCTGTAAGAATAGGGACCGACGGAGTCTGGTTGGTACAACATTCGGAAGAAGAGACGCACTTTCTCCCACTTCCCCCTCCCCCTCCCCCCTCCCCCACGAAATAATTGTCTCTACCTTACCTTTGGCTTCCTCACTCTTCTCTGGTTCTCTCATTCAAGTTATCTCGACCAAAAAAAAAAAACTATGCATTTTCTCTGGGTTTAAAATATGTAGAAATATTAGAAATACTTTGTGGACGATTGATTAAATTCATGCATACCTGGTTTAGATGCATTGTCTTATTCCGCACTTCATTTGTTCAATCACTTTTAAATATTGAAAAAGTTAATAAAATGATTAAAATAAAACAATATTGTTTCAAACGTTAGTTATTGATTTATTTATTTACATGTATCGATATTCTGCTGTTTCCAAAGCCTCCGTGACGTGCTCTGTACTGGTGTCCAGCTCCTGTTGTTGTTGGGACTCCAGGTTCCTACTACGTAATTTGGTATAAAAATGGAAAGGTGTAGCAACTTTGTGCCTTGCAATTGCTTTCAACAGTAAATATAGCATTTGTACAAGTAAGATGCCTGTACCATAGACTGGGACAAGCCACAATTTGCGCCCCAGATAGTAGTATCCGCTGAGTGGTTTCTTTTCCATTGGTGTTGTGGAAGTCTGTGGTTCTTCGGTCGTGATATCTGCAGAATTTGTGGTAGTGGGCATTCCATACACGTATATCGGAGGGTGAACTTCGTACGTACCTTCTACGGGGTATAGGTGATTCATGTACATGTCCGGTGGTAAGTGTGGGGAAGCTCCATACATATCGTTTGGAGGGGATGGCGGGACTTCAACCATATCTTCAGGGGGAGGTGGGGTATCCTGGGTCATACCTGGTGGTGGCGAAGTGGCAGGTTCGACCATATTGTTTACAGGAGGCGCGGAAGATCCAACCATGCCTTTTGAAGGGGGTGTGAGACCTCCGACCATTTCTATGGGTGGGGATGGTTCTTCAGGCGGAGGGGATTCTACTGTGTATACATATGACGACGGATAGCGATAATTGTATTTGGTTGGTCGGTGCACAGCAGGTAGTTCATAGTCATCGTATTCATGCAAATGATGGTCAGAGTTATGCCCTTTGGGATCGTGATGATAGATGTGGTCACGAAAATGATCGTGTAGGACCCCTCCTTCATATTCTTCTAATGGTGGATGGTGATAATGAATTTTACTTGGTGGGTGAGCAGCCGGTATTTCACGGTCTTCGTAATCATATGATTGGTGATGATAATAGTACTCGTTGGGTTCGTGATTATAGATGTGTTCGTGGTCAGGGCCGTGTGAGTCGTGTTGGGAAATGAGGTCTTTAGTGCTGTCGTATGTGCCATAGCCGTGAGAATCATGACCGTGTGTTTCATATTCCGGGTAACCATCATCGTCAGAATGTCCATATTCTGATGAGCTATTATGTTGGGGTTGGTCTTCTGATAGCGACATTACATAAGAATCTGTGATTGTGATATCGGAACTCATGTGTTGTTTGTGTGGAACTTTAAATGATGGAAATTTTTGAATCACATTAAGGGGCCACTCATCATTGTATGGCGGGGACTTGTCAAAACTAGCGTTTGGTTGAGGATAATTCGTAAGTGTTGGCTTAAACGTATCGTCATGTAATGGAGGCTTATTTCCATCTGCGGGTGGTAGAGTTGTGTAAGGTTTCATAGGTGGTGGCGGTGGTGGTGATAAGTTGGAAATATCCATGGATGACGGTAGTTTATGAACATTCATATGTGTAATAGGTTTATACTTCTCCGTAACTAATGGACGTTTTTCCCTTTCTGTAGGCGGGGAAGTTTTGTAATCATCCACAGAGGATGGAAGTTTTTGAGTGTTTGTAGGTAAGAAAAAATTGTTGACATTCACACTTGATGGAGGTGTATAAATGTCCCTAAGTGATGGAAGTCCATAAGAACCTTCCGTCGATGAAAGGTTGTAAGTTTCCGTAGATGAAGGGTGATAATTATCCATAAGAGATGGAGGTTTATAAATATCTTCCGGCGATTGAGGTTTATAAGTTTCCATGGATAGAGACTGATCAGTATCCACAGACTCTGGTGGTGTAAGGACCTCCGTCAGTGACGGAGGTCCGTAGGGATCTTCGGGCGATGGATGCTTATAGATTTTCACAGGTTTGTAATTATCCGCAAGTAATGGAGATTTATAAGTATTCTCAGATGACGGAGGCTTGTAAGACTGAATAATTGATGGAGGTTTGTAAGTAGCCGGAAATGACTGAGATTGGTTACTATACACAGAGTACGGAAAATTATATACGTCGAAAGGATATGTGTGGGATTTGTTTTGAGCAGGGGATTTCAGAGTTTCATACATATCCAGAGGTGGAAATATATCTCCTGACTGTTCAAAGGGTGCTGGAGGATTGTAAGAATCTGGACCGTCATATGAATCTTTGGTTTGCGAATCTTGAGACAAAATCAGAGCCAAATCGGAATGATTTGACAGCGGAACGTAATAAGCAGAATTTTTATACAAGTCGTCTGATGGGTTATTAGAGATTTTATGAAATGTGTTCGAATCTTTTGCGTCTTGAGATTCTGAATATCCCTGAAGTCGGTCATTTTTAAACACCTTTAAAATACTTTCGTCCAGAGCTGCATCGAATTTGTAAGTATTTGTTTGAAGTGCGTCTAAATTGTAGGGGTCGTCTTTCTGTGCAATTGGTTTACGAGGAATTGTAGTTTGTTGTGATTCTGTGACAATGTCGTAAAGATGTGTCCCTACGGGTTGGTTTGTAGTGAAGTGTTTGATTTCAGATGGAAATATCTTTGATTTCTGGTAGCTGAGCTCAGTGGGTCTTTCTTCTGCGACGTAGATCGGGTGATGGTAGTACTGTAGGTCTGACAGCGTTAGTTTATGGTTGTACGGCAGGTACAAAACTGGATATTTTGAGTCTACAGATCCCTTTCTGGCGTCGTCATGGTTATCTGGAAAGAGACATTTCAGGGACTGAAAAAAAACCTGTTGTGTTCGGGCATTTCCGCATATGATCCTCGGCACGGAGGCATGATCCTGAAAAGTATGTTTGTTGGATTTACCAAGTTTCCCAGTAAAACCTCGAAATGTTAGTTTATTACAGGCCACGATGCTTTTCGTTCCAGTTTGCTGTAACTACATAACCTCTGTCATCATCTTAACTTGACACGTACTTTTGTCGTTGCTTAAGTAAAAGTGTTTGCAAGTAATAGCAGCTTATGGATAGTGCCAATAAGTGATGACATTCTTGAGGAAGAGATTTCAGCGATTAGTCGATTAGCTGCAAAGTGGTCAGATTGAATAGCTGGAGTGTCGTTTGTTAGGGTTGTTTATCGACCGTAAGTGTGTTGCGGTAACAGCTGATCGACCATTTCTCTCTCAAAAGCACATACTTGTGTGTGCTGTTGCATTCTAGAGATATTCTGATGTGAATGTGGAGATGTTAGAAGGGTGAATTACCTACGCTTTTGACTCGTAACTAAATTTTATAAAACTGACTAACTTATTAGTAACTCTGGACGATTTGGGGGATGGCCAGTACAGTAAATGAGACTTTCTCTGCATGTCTCATAATAAGAATTTCCTCAATTGCATGGGGCCACATTTAGAAAGATTGCAAAATCGGTCCCCCGATAACTGCCTAATGATTGTCGTACAGCTGACAGCCGAACACCATTATGCATGGTAGATGCTACAGAATTTATGTTTATGAATGATTCTACTTCTTTCATAACGAAACTTCGTGCTTGATAAAGCCGTGCTCAGCTGTTCATCTGCGAGTACTTCACGACCAGATTACACAACAATGAGTGGCCCTTCAGTGATTGCAAGAGAAGAACTCAGGCAAGTTTTGAAGACATATCGGAACCGTGAGAATTTACACTGCATTATGGAACACGTGAAAATTGTAATTAAATAGGGAGGGTAGCTTATCCTTCAAATTCTACTTCAGTATAATTTCTTTGTGCTAATGGATATTTAAGCTATAAATTGTCAAAAGCATAACAATTTTAAATCTGTTATTTGATAAATAGGATTATTTGTCCTAAGCCCATCCACGTTCAGATTGGGAGAAGCATTCTTTTCTTTCCTAATTTTGAAACTCCAAAATTAGGTATGTGGTAATGCTAAAAGTAATTTTCGTAGAGTGTCTAAGGTTTGTGGGATAGTTTTCCTGTCCATGGTGGTTTTAAACTTAACCAGAACATAATGGAGGATGACAAACTTCAAAATCATTTTACTTGCTGAGCAAGCGTCGAGACTTGACTTACCTTGGGTGTTGAAAACCATTTCTGTTTTCTTCCGATTTAAATGATTGTAGTTGAGATTCGAGTTCAAAGTTTCGTTAGAATCCTGTAGGTAGCTGTGGGCTGTCTTGCTGATGTTGTCCCGCGATTCTTCAACTCTGCGAATTAATTAATTCACACGACAGACTTCTGTCTCGATTATGGAAAAATGAGTTGTAATCTTTAAAAACTATGAAACAATTCGCTACTTTCTGGGAATATTTGACTATGGATGTTGAGGAAAAAACTGAATAGGTTTGAGCCTAGAAGCAGGGAAGTAACGCAGTCTACTTTATTTTGCATGAATGACAACAATTCAGAAACTGACCATCAGGCAGTGTACTTGTTGACACATGGAAGGCGATCTCAACTAGCAAATCACAAGTTTCCACGTAGATCATCAGTGCAGAAATGTATGTAAGAAGTGTATACACAAACTTCTGCTTGGAGCGCGCTTTTCTTTTACGAAGGCCAGTGGAGTTGTTTGAATAAGTACTGTTTACATTATTGGTGGGAAGTTACACTTGGACCGCTGCTCTAACACAGTTGTTTCACGGGTACAGTTTGTGGTCCACCGACGTAGGCAATCTACCTAACTAATTGGCAAAGCAATGAAGCAGAGGCTTGTGAAGGGTAATATTTTTACATATGGCCATGTAAATTTTTGACTTATAAAGTGACAGGCAAAACGACGTAATCATTTAGATACTAAAAATGAAAGGAAGACGTTTATACTTCCCAAAACACCAAATACACGTTACGGCATTCAGATTTTAAAATTCCTTAATGTTACACACCTGCTGTCGATTTTCGTCTTCTCAGGAGCGGTGACACTCCCAGTTCTCGTCACGGATGAATAGGCTGAAGAAATCAGCTGTGGCTTAGCGCCTCCATCTTGTATCCACATAAAGACAAAATGGATGATCAGAGATATGACAAGTCCCTGTAAGAGCATCACATTCAAAGTAAACATATTTATTTACATATGGGACTTTTGTTATAGAACGTAATCAATTACTGAATTTT
>Ga0136643_10008870_pt1 | contig 14750 bp, 7 predicted proteins | sample TergutLab28metaG_FD_96883 | JGI IMG/M metagenome (GOLD analysis project Ga0136643, IMG submission 96883) | Labiotermes labralis P1 segment gut microbial communities from Petit-Saut dam, French Guiana - Lab288 P1 (version 3) (version 3) | ecosystem: Host-associated > Arthropoda: Insects >... | reverse complement strand
GGCCATAGTGCGATCGGAAGGATTTTATGTCAATGAAAAATTCCAATGACACCAGCTGGGATCGAGCCAGCGACCTTCCGATTTGTAGCACAGCACCTTAACCACTGTGCCACCGCGGTCCCCGTTTAAAATACAGTAATAAATGAATAATCATTAGTGTAATGAGTTGATAAATTATCACAGAACAAGAAATGTGATGAAAGAGGCCGTGGAATAGCGCGTCAATATTGTTTGGGCACATCGTACGACGGTCACGTGTCTGGTACATTAATATAGTAATAGACATATATATATATAAAGTGCTATAATAATCTCTAATATATCTTTAGTTGAAAGCGAAAAATATTTGACTGGAACAGATTTCCATCTAGTGGCCATAAGGTAACTGATCATGATGGACATTTTAAATTAACATTACCTCAACATGACATTAACGGTGCAAGCCATACTGCGCAGAAACTAGGAAACACAGAGTTTTACTCTGAAGCCTAGCAGGAACTTGTTTTTGTACATAATACCCATTGTTTTAACTTCTTTCCGAAGACTGGCTTCTGTAGTGTGTATTTGCATACAAGTGGTCCACAGGTGTGGAACTGCATGGCAATGCGTAGCGGATTTGGGGTAAACCACTTTACATGCGTGTTATAACGTCCTCTCCCTCGCTACGTGACCTTTAGTGTGTTCGTAATGAAATGAACTGCCTCGGCACACTAACGGTATTATTACTCTGGGCACCACGTTCCATAATTAAACATCACACAGGCTTTCCTAATCCGAGGAATTATTTTTAAAAGGAAAAGCAAAATATAATTAATTCCACATTTATGAACGCACCAAGAACCATAGACAACTCAGCATGTTCTGCTCCAGTTTCGCGATTTAGTCACGTGGTGTGTTCATGTCGGTTCTCTTATTCTGGGTGTGCTGACTCTGTGTCAGTGAATTTCAGACTGTGGTCCGCAAGCTGAAGATGGTGTCATCTGAGACTGTAGCAAAAATGCTAATACGTATTCACGCCAAATATTTCCTAGAAATTATTATTATTATTAGTGTAGTCAATTAGTGAGCAACTGAAACAACCGGGAATAATCATGATGTAAATTCTGGTACATTAATTATCGGCAGAAATATTTTTAATTGCTGTTTTTGATAACACCGATGCCTTTTTTACTTAAGGTATACAACAAATGCGTTACAGAACTCGGTGACAGAAAATGGTCTTTTGAGGTCACATGCGACCCCAGGTTACATGAATGACATAAGTCTGTACTCTAAAAATAATTTCATGTAACTTACACACACAAAATTTGGCTGTACTAGCAGGATAAAAATTGCGACTCTATATTAATTTACTGCCTGAAACCCATTTGGTCTAGAGAGTTGTTGGCAAATATTTTGTGTGGCATTATTATTTATGGATTATCACCCCGCCATGATTTTGCTGTAATCCAGTTATTTGGAGCTTCGAAAGCCGACGGATCTCATGGCAAGGTGGAGATACGTCAGGCAGACATGAAAATGAAAAAAAAATCTTCAAAAATGCATAAATATTTTAGATTAAACTTTGTTTTAGTATAAAAACTACGTACTTCTGTACTTGTGAGAAACTTTGCTTGTTCAATGTATGTTAAACTACAAGGCGGGAAACGAATGGTATAACTTGGCAGGCCATTGTGACTATACGAAAGCTGTAGTTTCCGTACGTGGCGATTAATATGTGTTGATTTCTCAAGAAAGTCTCTGCTCCACCAAGTTGTCTGAGAGTCGTTAAACAGCGAAGCACCATATTATAGTCATATGCAGGTAATCTGTTCTCTTGACTTCTTAAAGAACATGCAAGTAAATGAATAACAAAGAGTTCTAACTTCTGACACTTGGCGTTTTATTACCCACAAACACTGGCCAAAACAAAACCTTACACAGGATATTTTTCTGACACAATTCCATCATCTTCATAACATAACAACTTACTGGCTTAAGATTTATCCTAATGTTAACTTCCCTCGCCTTCTCCGTTATATACAGAGGTAAGCAGGCCGTCCTTAAAATTAGAAACACATCCAGCCTTATGAACAAAGGTCACTCTATAGTTTACAAAACCACGGAATTAAGCCTTTTTTATTCTGGCGCGTTATGATGTCCTAAGAGCAGTACTTTTGTATTCTTCATGAAATTTTTTTTATTAAAGGATTATTTGCATACAAATTCTGATATTAATATTATATAGTTTCGTGGCGTATGTCCAGGTATTTCGTTTTTAATTATATCTGCTCCCTCTTATAGGACATACTATGGAAAAACACTGTGTATTTTAACACAGAATTATGCTTGGTATGAGCCTCAAATAATTTCAACTTAAGAGTGATGCTAAAGCATTTTCATTTAAATATTCAGATAAATTCAAACAAACAAACAAACAACGAACTGTAGAAATCTGAGGCACCGTTCACTTTGACTTACTTGTAGTTGTGTTGGCCACATTTATTGTTGGTGTCTGATATGTAATATAGGCTTGCTACCGCGACTGAAATTGGGTCCAAGTGTCGATATAGGGTTTAAATTATATCGTACTGCATGATGGTGGGGTGGGTAAGGGGTGCGGAGGATGATTGATATTGTGATTGCTGCCTGCAGAACATCATTACATGCGTGCAAGCCAATTTAATCGGTAACCCAGCATCAAGTAGACTAGATACTGTGGATGATTTGAAGCATTATGAATTCCAAGCGACATACAGGTAATAGTATCGTCCCTTTCGATTCCATACAAGTTTGGTATGTTCCATACCGTGGTATTTGATTAATTCCCCCATCCACTGATCCAAATTCGCTTTTTTAAAACCTAACGCTTCGCTTGTATATTTAAAAATATACATTGTGGTGTGGGCTATTACCCCCAACAATATTAATCAGTATATTATCATGATCTGTTGATCCATCTGTGGGATTCGGTGGTTTCGATTTTAAAACTGGAAATTGAGTGAAAGAAATTTCAAGTCTTTTCCATCTATCGGAAATTAATGGCTTAAAACATGTGTGTCCCAGACCCAAACTTCATTAATATGCTATCTCAAATTAGCAGAATACACACATGGTTTACTTCAGGTTAATTAATTTAATGCATGAATATTGGAATACTGAAAGGACATCTTCAGCGACAGAAGTTATATACTGTCGAATGAGATGGGAAATTGTAAACAAGACAGGCTGTACACTTATATAATGCTTTCGTACAGCCATAGTTGCCGTGGCAAAGCAATAAGTATTACACATTCTGAGACTGTGTCTGTAGCCTTAGATTATACAGCACGCAACGCGTATGCGCCATAATATATTATAATCTGTGAATTTCCAGGCTGTGCAATATTTTTCCACATTCTCTCACAAAAGACACGATTTTCGGAAAGAGGTTGTTGAACATAACCCGTGTTTTGATTTGCATATTTGGATCCTTACAAATGCCTTCTGTTTGCAAAAACCAGAGCTTTCTAATGTTAAGAGTAGATGGCTTGTAGACTAAACATTTGAAATAATTTGTGACATTGGGTGACACATGTACAATTTATAAGATAAGTACTTTGGAAAAGGGAAACTTACAAAGTGGTGATAGCGCGAAATGTTAAGCATTTCAAAAGAAATATCTCAGCTGTCATAGTTGCTAATGAATTTGACTGCAGAGCTTTTTTGAAACACCCCTTGCGTTAGTGCAATTAGAGTTGATGAATAATTGGAAGGTTATCTGAAATGTTATGGTAATCATAATCCGTGCAGTAATTGTTAAAATTCAAATTTATACCAACAAATGCATTATATTTCTCTTAGGTGTTTTTGTACTGGTAGATATCTTTTGCCTATTTGGCCTAACGGAATTTTGTGATATTCATATCTTTACCATAGTTTTTAAAATTCAAGAATATATTATAACAAAAACCAGCAAATGCATTTTGGTTCATATGTTTGATGTATGCTGGATGTTTGTGTGAAATTTGGTTGATGAGGTCTAAAAATGTCCAGTAGTCTTAAGATTTATATGGAAATGTATAAAGCCTGCACTGAGGAAGTTAAAATATTTTATTAAAAGGACAAGCAGTTAGTTTTGATTTTTAAAATATACATCTCAACGGAAACAGAACCAGTCTTTATTTCTTTTCATAGAACTCTTAATTCTTTATGCTACGGCAAAGATGCTTAATTTTAAGAAATAGTCTCTCTGGGCAGAGTATATTTAGTTCGCTATGAGACTCGAAGCTTCCGCGGTGTCTGTAGAAGATAAAATATTTTCTTGCGACAAGCCGCGTAAATTCGAAACACAAGTCGAAAGTGTCTTAGTCCTGCTGTCTCCACTATAAGAAGTAATAATTCCTACTAAGAAACACTGGACCCGTTTTAATTGTTAAAGCTGCTGTTCGCGCAAATGGTTTTATTGTTACGGGCTTCAGATTTTTTGCGACGGTAATGACAGGGATTGTCGTGTTTTGGAACACGATGGCGCGTATCTTCTTCAGGAATAGCCTGAAAAGGGAAGCAACAGTTTCTCCGAAATTCTGGCTGATTTTTACCAAGGCGACAACATCACATTACGAAAGACAAACTTTAAAGTTATTATATAATGTCTGTAAGCAAGAGAGACAATGTGTTTCTTCTTCTCATGGCAGTGGAAAAAATAATATTTAAAGACCTTTCAACACATAAAATTATACTTTTCCGCTGTACAGAAGGAGGTTCCAGGAATGGAAACCAGTATCGGAGAGAATATTCATTAGCAACATAATTTCTGCAAGATTTAACTGGAAGCTTACAGGTGCAGCAGAATTCTGTTTTAGAGGAGTGATTATGCTAATCGTCTACCGTTGTTTCTTATTTTAGTTTTACCAGTATTTCAGGTCGCCGCCCATAATTTGTAGTATATAGCACTGAATTATAGGACGCATAATGAAACGGAGCAATGGTGGATGGGCTTGTGGTCTAATTTGAGATATTATCGAGGCAGAAATAACGGAAAGAGGATAGCTGGACTCAGGACTGATATTTGAATCTAAGATGTTCCGAACGTGAAGCAGGCTTGCTAATGAAACGATCATTAAGTTAGACCTCAAATGTGCTGGTTTTCGTGTACCCGGAAATCAACTCTTTCTTTCAATGTGGATTTTCATAATTGTCACAAATATACTCAGATCAGTCCACACTCCATTAAATGAATTCCCAAACGGTAGATGACAGCGATTTTTATCGTACCATTCTGTGATGTATGCTTTTCACCGTTTCAGCAATAGCTCAACAGATGTGGAGCTGCAAATGTGAGTTGTATTACAACGTTCTGTGTTTTATGTCAGAAAAATTTTTTACTTTCGCAGCTCGCTTTTTCGATTCAGTTGCGCATATCGGAGTACAACCGACGGTCAGACCGGAAGTCTTTTGCCTAGACTACTGTCATTCATCAGCAGAAGAGATTTAATGTCGCTTTTGTACAGTTAGTTGTGTGATGTCGATAATAGCCAATCCACTTGCGAGTTATAGGTGTAAAATCTCCCTGTATGAAGCTTCATTTAGAGACTTTGATCCAGACGGGTATGAAACTATACGTAGAGTTTCTTGTTTATTATTTTGTACAATGATCAACCAATGCACAACTAATTGACAAATTATTATACTGCTCCTACATGTTTCGACACTACTGCGTCATCCGCAGAGAGCTCATAGTTAGTACCTTGCTAACTTACACAAGTCGTTGGTAATACAATTTAAAATTTCACATATATTTTATGCTGCTGAATCTCAATGTTAAAAAATCTTTAAAATATTACTGGCACCTGGTCAGTACAACGACAGCATCAACGTACGGACTGTATATACGACCACCATACAGGACTTCATGAGAACTGTAACAACAAAATGAATTCAGCCATTTTATTGTAAATAGGACACTTTTAATATTTTAAAGATTTTAAACATTGAGATTCAAGAGCATAAAATAATATGCGAAATTTTAAATTGTATTACAAACGCCTGCATTTGACATACTTGTGTAACTTAGCAAAGTACTAACTACGAGCTCCCTGAGGACGACACAATAGTGTCGAAACATGTAGAAGGAGTGTAATAATTTGTCAATTAACTGTGCGTTGGTTGTTCATTGTACAAAATAATAAAAGATGCACGGTAAAAGTGTTAAAATAAATTGAAATAAATACATAGAGTCTTTACCATGAAATCACATCTTTCTCATTTTTACCTTGAATCAGGCATGCTGGTCAATAATAATGAAGTCACGGAAGGAATATTAGAAGATGCGTTGTGTTATTTGACAGTGCCGTATAGGATTGAAACACTTCTTATTATAATAACATGACATGAGCTGGAGATGGACGTGGAGAAAACTCCCGAAATGTCATTTGGACTTATTTTATCTTAGCAATTTGAAGTTGCCTCACAAACAAGTAATATTAATAGTGAAATTAATGGAAACCACGTTTCTCCTTCCCGTGACTGTAGATATGGCGCCCGCATTGTGAAATGCTGCTCCACAAATTTACAGAACTAAACTACAAACAACATGTACATAAAAAGGAGAAAAGAGAAGGTGCAAAATCACAGTCTAAATACAACTTCATCTATGTGCAAACCTGCCACATGTTTCGATTATATATAGCCATTATCAGGCTGCACAGAGAACGGTAGAAAGAAGAACTAAAATACAATATTTGTAGTTCCACTTTATACTGTTCTACCTGCAGCCTGATGATGGCTATATATAGCTGAAACATGTAGCTGGTGTGCACACAGACGAAGTTGTGAAATAAAGTGAAATGCCAACTTGATGTAACTAGGTAATTTTATTGATGTTTTCTTAGCTCGACATGTTTCGTGTACATACGCCCATCATCAGGAGCATTAGATGTTGAGTTGCAGCATATGGTTTTCTGCACCGAGTTTTGGGGTGGGTGGTGGTCTTAAGAGCCGCTGCGTAGGTCGTGTTTACGGTGCGGATGGTGCCGTGCGACTCGCACGACACCATCCGCACCGTACACACGACCTACGTAGGGGCTCTCAAGACCACCACCCATCCCAAAACTCGGTACAGAAAACCATATGCTGCAACTTACTTCTAATGCTCCTAATGATTGGGCGTATGTACCCTAAACATGTCGAGCTAAGAATACATCAATAAAATTACCTAGTTTCATCAAGTTGGCATTTCACTTTGTTTCATGAGAAAGATGCACGGTCAAACAACCCTCAAGATGAAGTTGTATTTAGACTGTGATTTTGCATTGTTCTTTTCTCCTTAAATGTGTATAATTAAAACACAACGGGTATGTCTTGTCTAAAACAAATTAAAACGTGTACTGTACTCAGATAAAGCAGGTTATATAGATGACACGTATCTTACCTCATACGCGTTATTCCTTACATTAGAACAGACCTTGTCAATTGCCTGTAGCGATTAAGAGAATCATTTTAAAGCCAGTGTATGGAAAATCAGACAAATCTTCCACACTGTTTCCTGTAAAGAGTTATGTGGCTCCAGAAACTAATAAATGTGTTTCGTAGTACACAGCCAAAAGTGAAATGTCTAGCATGCTTTCGATCTGTGATATGGTGATGACATTTACCAGTCAGTCACTTAAATAGGCACTGTTGCTTTTAAACATGTCCACAAGCGTGGGCAGGGGAGACAAAGAACTTCTTCAGGAGAGGGTATTTGCGCTGTGCCATGAACGCAGCTATCGATCTCAGTGAGTGATTTAAGTGTGGAAAGCTGTGAGGAAAGAGGAGAATGGGTCGTACATGCCACGGTATTACTACTGTCTTGATTGACGTCTAATGCCAGAAAAGGTCTGTCTGCCTCATTGGTTGATGGAATTGACATTCTCTACCAGGTTGTTTGATCCGGTTCCTGGTTTTACAGTCGTAGGTTCACCCTCGTGAACCGTCTCTGTCTTTCATATATTTGTGAACTACTTACATCTACGAATGAAATGCTGTGTATCCAGGATGTATTTTATCTGTACATGTCTAAGGAAAAAACAAAAGAGGCAATGGACTTATCAGCTTAATATTGAGGGTTTTCCATGTATCCATTCTTGTGGGAAAACAACAAGTATTACCTATTCTGAGTGTGTCATTCCTCTTAGTGATCCAGCATATAGTGAACATACGCTGTATCATGTTGTCACCTCTAGCCTGCCCAAATGTACCATATTTTTTTCCACATTATCACATAAATGACACGATTTTCGGGAAAAGGTTTTTGAACTATAAACTGTGTATTTTGATTTTCTCTGCAAAACTTGTCTAAACATTTCTTATTCCGAGAAGAAATGAGCGAGATGTTGTTATAAATGTACATTGTCTGCTTGTAAAAGAACAGTCATTCTTGTCAGGTTTTAATGAAACTTGAATTTTCTCTACAGGTTTTCGAAAGGTACTAATTTTTTCAAAATTTGTTGAGTGGGAGCCAAGTTGTTCCAAGCAGACGGTCGGACAGCCAGACATGACAATTTAACAGCAGCATTTCGCACTTTGCGATAGCGCCTAAAAACGTTTGAATCTAACGACACCAGATAATTTACGTATATTTATAGAACGCCCTGAAAGCCTGGAATCCATAACAGTTTTCTGTTTTAAGACAACTCTATAGCGATTATCCAGTTTAGGGGACCGTAGGCAAGTAGAACGTACAAGTAAGAAACATTATTACGGAAAACTCTGGTTACGTTTATCGCGGTTGGAAGATTATTAAAGTGCAAACAACATGGCTGTTTTGCTTGTAAGCCCAGAATGTTGGAAGAAGTTTGCAAAACCATTACAGTGACAATGCATAATCAGCTCAAGCAGCAATCAAAGAGGGAACTGAGAAAACTGCAAGTCAATTAACGTAATTGTGTTAAGAACAATTTAAAGAAATTTATTTTTTTTCATCTTCAAAAACGATTAATGGAGACGGGTGATAGTAATATTTATATTAAGAGAAATGTTTTATGAAAGCATGTACTGCATTCGGCTAACTCAGAATAGGTTCCATTGAAGCTATTTTTTTAAAACAGAAATGCAACTTAGTTTCGGTAAAAGGCTTGGAATTTATTTACCAGCTGGGGAGCTGCCAGTCGCCCCCCCCCCCCCAAATGTAGTTACTCAGTTACTAATCTATATGCAGAAACTCTGATTTTCAGTAGTGCTTTTCCTATTTTGAAGTTTGTGGCATGTGAATGTATGGAATAACACAATTAGCTGAATTTGATGTAGTATAAACTGATTCAAGTACGGTTACTTTGGTTTCATTGTTTTGTAATCTGCAGAGGGAGGGGACGGGGTACATTTTGTGATACTTTCGCAAACAAAGCCCCTGCAATTTGTGTTGGAAATTGACTCGCTGCTCGTCGGTCGGTTGGTTAGATTGGCTATCGCAATACGATTAAAGCTGTTATGATGAATGTAAACGCGTAGCCTGCGACCTTAATGCGAATCGTGTGACCTCGCAGGTGTGACGTACGCATAAGAAGATTGTATTGTTGCATTTCAGTGAACAGTTGATTCGCCTTAACCATCAGCCACTGAATACACGGGAATGGAAAAGTAGTGGTTACGAACCTTGTTTATGAATGTTCTGGTGTGGCCGAAAGCAGAGGTAATCGGTCTTACCAGTTTCACGAAGCCATTGGAGAGGGATGTTTTGTTGCTAATTTATTTGTTTATTTATTATTTCGTTGATTGTTATGCTTTATTTAATAATGTTCTTGTTAGTTCAAAATCTGTAGCGACGAATGTTAATGAATAGTGTATTAACAAGAACTTGGAGGCAATGTGATGTAATGTAAGATGCTATCGAAAATTTGCATAAAAATACTGAGGAAAATAAGATGACAGAAAGTACTAAAATGTATGTGCCTATGAGTAACTATATCCACTGTCATTATTATCATCATCATCATCACCATCATCATGTAGTCTGACTTAACATCAGGTTCGAAGCCCCTTAAAAACAAAGTTTCCACAGAGTGTCATTTAGTAGTTCCTCCTTCAATTTCCAGTACCCTCTCGTATCCTTAAGGTCATCCGTTACCTTCTTACTTCTTCCCAATCATTTTTCTGTCACTTATTTCTTCTATATTTCCTTCAGTAATGTATTTTAGGAGGTGGTTCCTACACAAGATGTGCAGGTCCACAAGTCTGCCTTTGTATTATTGTGTGCAGGATATTTCTTTCCTCCTGCACTTGCTTAGTGCTTGTACTTCTTCATTTTCCAAGCGATCATTACAACTGATTATTTCCATCCTTCATCACCACATTTCAAACCATTCCAAGTACTTACGATCTACGTTTCGAAATGTACATAAATCTATGCTCGAAAAGAAAAACTGTAATGACTTCTTCCTACATTTTACTCCAATTTCCTGGTGAAAATTCTTCTTCTTGCTGAATGTTGTTTTGCCTTGATAAAACTGGATTTATTTTCACTCACACATCTTGCATCATGTGTTACCAGGCTAGCCAGGTAGTTGAAATACTCCACATATTCTGTTTGTTTTTGATCTATCAAAATCGATGCTTGGGGATGGTCGCCTCGAGACTGCCATTAACTTAATTATTTGCACATTTATTTCCATTTCATAGCATCTTCCAATCTCAATCAGTCTATCAATCATGTCGTGTGGCATAATTTGTAACTTAGCCAGCAGCACGCGTTACACACTCTATTCGTATTTGTATTGTTAGACGACTGACGACGGACACCACACGCACTCGATGGAAGATATATTTGACAGGTATATCCACGACAATACACTTATTAGAATAAGCTCAAGTGTGCTAAATCCCTACCCCGGTAAGCACATAAAATAATTTATGTGCTAGACTCACAGATTTAATTTTAGTTGGAAGAATTTAGGTGTGGGGAAACTTCGGCAACCTTTGGTGTGTTCGAAAACCATTCTTTGGTTTTGCAGTGGACTTCGTCTGTGTTCAGAATAACGTTGTAACCTTTCGTTGTAGAATTTAAGAAGCCAACATGCGACATAAAAACTGGTTTTTAATTTTCTTTATATGTAGAACACAATGGGAATGTTTTGTTTAAATTTATTATAATTTTCTTGCAAAAAAATTTTGTTCAGACTGACAAATATTTCGGTCTGCATGTAAAGTGTCTTTTAGTTTCGCATCGACGAATGTTACTGTACGTCCCATTTACCAAATCTCTTAAAAATCATTCAGCGGATTCTGAGTGAATTTAGGCAGGTGAATGGTAAAGTAGAATGACCGACGGATGGTAGTGGTTTTAGCTGGTGTTTCGCAGAATTATGAAAACGTTTGAAGATGGCAGGATGGAAGCGTGCCCGTTAGACGACTCCAAACCTCAGTCACTGTCGCAGTTTTTCTTGTCGATAATTGAAAGAGGGGCCGCTTGAATATGAAAAAGGAGTGCTGACCTGTCAACCGCGAAGTAATAATGGTTGAAAAGGGGTCATTTAGGATGTGCTAATGTCTTCCATGTATTGGAATTGGTATGGAAGATTAAACGTCGTGGCAGAAATGTGGTTATTATATGGATATTTTATTGAAGAAATTCGGGTAAATCACGACATTTGTGGCTCAGGATATCCAGGTTTGAGAATGTGACGTAATATTTTTTAATGCGGATTTCGTTTTACCATCTAGCCATGCCTTCTCGGGCAGATGTAGGTAATACGTTCCTCTAAAGGTATTCATAATTACACGAAAGGATTTGCCACGTCCATGGCATATTGCGACTTGCCCGAGTTTCGATATCTGCGCCTAACATACTCACAAGCTTCATAGTGTCTGCTTGTTGTAATGCCCCTGAAAAATTAGGCAACTTGCCAGAAATTTGAATCTCGGCACAAGGCTCATATATGGACATTACTAGGATAGGTACGTCTTGTCCGATGAACGGCTTCTCGGAAAATTGCTGCGATTTCACAAATCAGAGATGTGTGTGGTACACACGAACCAGGACTAATTTCACATGGCAAAGTTTATTAGATGAATCCTCAATATGAATTTCATTCACATTCCTCTACCGATTTGTTAGATGTATCATTAAGACAGCCATATCTACCTTCCCATTTTGAGTTTATTTTCAAGTTATGTGGAAAACGCCAAAGATTCTTGACATGGTGTTCACTGTGGCCCTGAAGTAGCAGATCAAAGGGAATCACTGGGCCAGTTTCCATGATTTTTGAATACGCACTAAGAAAACTTTGACCTGCGAGTTACTACTCTCCTTTTAATTAAAATGAGTGGCTGAATGTGGTAAGGCTCCATTACTTTCTTCTTCCAGTAGTCGGAAAATGTTTGGCTCTGCTAAAGAACTAATGTAGCAGCATGTTGTACAAATTACTGTTCTTGGAGCAAGAGTGACTCAAACGTCTCGATTCGACGATAATATAATGCAGCAGTGTTCCGTCTCTTCTGAGAAAGAAACACAGATACTCAGATAGACGTTAAGTTCCGCCTGTATTCTGATGTATGCGGTCAGAATCCGGTCCCTATGCACTACCATCGTGATTTTACACTGGCAGTACAGACGAATGATACAATGCAACAGTGTTTCCGTCTTGCGAATTCCTGCAGGCAAGTTATTTTTCATTATATTCGTATTACCATCAATCGCAAGATCTAACGTTTTCACAGCAACGAGACTGTGATATTCTGATTTATGATAATGTATAACAACACGTTTCGAAAGTATTACTTTATCCATTTTCAGAGTTTAAGGGTTGATTATTTTTTACAAAGTTGTGGGAAACACCTACCAGCCGCAACACGGCATCACAGAGTGAAATATGAATTTTCGGTCAAGTTTGTCTCATACCGAAGCTGAAAATTTAATATTTCCAATTTTTTTCTAATAATTTGCGAAAATAATTTAGTAAACTTATTGGCTTGGGTAGTGGGAAATTGTTTCTTACCTGGTTTTTTGAGCATTATAAATTTAGCGTTTTTCTATTGTGTGGGAAAATAATTTTCTGGAGGTTGCTTGTTATATATTTTGGAAGTATTTTCAGGACTAGTTGTGATATATGTTCGTATATGTTTTTAGTTCCATCAGGTCCGGCATTTTGAGCGGTTGCATATTGCGGAAAAATCACTTATATACAGAGTAACTGTAGGCTTAACTGACTTTAGGTGAGAACCTTTTAAAAAGCCACCAACTCATTGATCCCTTGTTATGGTAGATCGATGTTGACGTCGGAAAATGTGGTAATGTATATTTCTGGACAGAATATGAGTACGTATGGGGACCGCGGTGGCACAGTGGTTAAGGTACTGTGCTACAATTCAGAAGTTCGCTGGTTCGATCCCAGCTGGTGTCAGTGGATTTTTCATTGACATAAAATCCTTCTGATCGCACTATGGCCCTGGGGTCGAATAAACTTCTAACAGAAATGAGTACCAGGAACATTTCCTGGGGATAAAGGCGGCCGGTGCGTTTGGCTAATAACCTACCACCATCCTGTGCCGTTGTCACGAAATCTGGGAACCTTAACTTCCTGGAACCCTCTGGGCCTGTCCAGGCCTGCTTTATCTTATGAGTACGTCTACAGCTTCCCGGTTGGTTACGTCATTTCCTGCATTTGCTTTAATGGTGGAATTTTTGAGAAACTTTTACTTTGTTTTTTAAGTTTTTGGTTATTTTCCAAGCATCTTTCATTGTGCTACTATCTGTTAGTTACTAAGTTTGCTTTTACGTGTTTTAAATTTGTTCTTTGTTGACTAAATTGTTGTTTTTTTAAAGTGTTAGTGTGAGGGCAGAGTGTTATGTCTTTGTTACATGAGTGTACATTCTGTTCCTTATTCTGAATGACAGGACGTGTGAAGGTTGTAATTTGCATTGGATTAAGTGTTCACCTCTTCGGCAGTGTGGTTCATTCTGTAGCTTCAGTGAGAAAGTCGGTGTAGTATATTTAACCTCTGCATCAGTCTGTCTCTCTGAGCAGTTTTTTTTTTCCAGCATCGGTACATAGGTTATTCAACACTCAGTTTGGAAATGTTAGCTCTTAGGTTTGCTGTAAATGAAGGTTTATCTAATATCGTCCGCATGTAATGGATCACGTATCCTCTGTTGAACTGGTTGTGGTCGGATGTGGAAAGACTGCCTAGTGTTCGCAGTGAATAAATAGAGTACATTACTGGTCGTAACAAAGTGTAGGATATCCGCTTCTGATGAGTAGATACGAGAAAAATGTGTCGCATGAGACCGAGAGGATATTACGTACTTTCGTTTACAACAGTGAATTAGGGTAGCTTACCCGTTGGCACTGTTTTGCTTACGGACCTGTTTCACATATTTTAGCAGGAAAGGCTCCAACAACAATGGCCTTACTACCAGTTCCGATCAGCAGTTCCAACTAACGACTTCAGTTTCATCGTAGGGAAATTTCTTCCCAAATTTTACTATTATGGAACTTCTGCGGAGTTGAGGAGTTTATCAGCACCTGCCACATATTGTAATGGAAGAAGGATATTTTCAGAATTCTTAATTTCGGCTAATTAAAATGTCAATTCTGCCTGCACATTTATCTTATCTGTCTCGCTGATGTTTTAGTATAGTGGCATTTGAATTTCTTGGTAGGTTGTAGTAGTGTATTTGCTAGTCAGCTTAACCTTTTGGCGCCGGAATTATTTTTTTAATTTTAGCACATTCTGTATATAAAATGTGAATAATACAGGAACCAAATACGTTAGAATTATGAAACAAACTGCATTTTGAAGAGAAAAAGACGGAGAGT
>Ga0136643_10008867_pt1 | contig 14751 bp, 11 predicted proteins | sample TergutLab28metaG_FD_96883 | JGI IMG/M metagenome (GOLD analysis project Ga0136643, IMG submission 96883) | Labiotermes labralis P1 segment gut microbial communities from Petit-Saut dam, French Guiana - Lab288 P1 (version 3) (version 3) | ecosystem: Host-associated > Arthropoda: Insects >... | reverse complement strand
CTAAATGGTACACATCAGCTTCTGGCTTATGCCGACGATGTTAATATACTGGCAAGAAGCATGCATACTCTAAAGGAAAATGCAGAAGCTTTAATAGCTGCTACTAAGGAGATAGGACTGGAAGTAAGTGCTGATAAAACTAAGTACATGGTCATGTCTCGAGTTCAGAATGCAGGACGAATTCAGAGTGTGAGGATTGACAATAGTACCTTCGAGAAGGTGGAATGGTTTAAATATTTGGGAACAAATTTAACAAATCAAAATTCTATTGCGGAAGAAATTAAGAGCAGATTGAGGTCAGGAAATGCTTGCTATCATTCGGTGCAGAAACTTTTGTCTTCCAGGTTGCTATCCAAAAATTTAAAGATGAAGTTATATAGAACTATAATTTTGCCTGTTGTTTTGTATGGGTGTGAAGCTTGGTCGCTGACATTGCGGGAGGAAAGGAAGCTGAGGTTGTTTGAGAACACGGTGTTGAGGAGAATATTTGGACCTAGGAGGGACGAGGTAACGGGGGAATGGAGGAGATTGCATAACGAGGAGCTAAATAACTTGTACTCCTCACCCAATTGTGTGCGGGTGATAAAATCGAGAAGAATGAGATGAGCAGTGCATGTGGCGCCAATGGGTGAGGAGAGGGGGGCGTATAGGATCTTGGTGGGGAAGCCGGAGGGAAAGAGACCACTGGGGAGACCTAGGCGCAGATGGGTGAATAATATTAGGATGGATCTCCAGGAGGTAGGATGTGGGTATAAAGACTGGATTGGGCGGGCCCAGGATAGAGATAGGTGGCGGACGCTTGTGAGTGCGGTAATGAACCTTCGGGTTCCGTAAAATGCGGGGAATTTCTTGAGTAGCTGTAAACCAGTCAGCTTCTCAAGAAGGACTCTGCACCATGGAGTAGGTAAGTAAGTAAGAGTCATTCAGTACACAGTATGGTATAAAGCTAGCGTGTCAGGCCGTCATAATCCTAATTATATATTTTCTGTACCTTTCTACGATACAAGGATGGATAATGCTTATACACGAAATGTAACAATTCTGAACCTCAAATTTGAATAATTCAGCTTGTGATCTTCTAATTTTGCAACTCTCTATGTTATGATATAACCCAATCCTGGTTTGCTAAAGAGCCGAATCTTGTCACTCTTGGATTTCTGTAAGTTGAACTTGACTGATATATCGTACATCGGTGTATTATGTACTGACACAACGGGATGAGACACTGGAAGGTGAGAGCAGAATTACCGTTGTCCACGCCATGATGCCCTGTGGGGGAGGGTCGGGAAGTAAATTATAAATTCACTTGACCTCGGTTTTAGATGGAGGTGAATAGCCAGCTTCACAGCCCCGTCGCTTTTCTCCCACGGAAAGAACACCGGACCCTCACTGAACACGAGGCTGTGTGGGCGTCAGAGCCGGGAGGGAGGGAACCGAATCCCGGATGGTCCACCCTGTAACCTAGTCACTATACGTACTACGCTAGCCAGCGCTTGTTGTTTTGCGAAGAATGAAATTGACAGTCCAAAAAAAGCGAGTTTACTTTCGACATATATATGTTTCGTAAGCAACTACAGCAATAAGTATGTAACACATCGCATAGGGGGAAAAAATCCTAGGCATCAACGAAGTGTTTTGCTCTTGGATACCATTTTTAAATGAGGAATTACGTTTTTAAACATATACATTTTTATTGATTAATTCAGTGTTTTATTCTTATATTCAAATGAAAGTAACATAACAGCAATGAGACAATATGCTTATCGTATACAACATATTGACAATGTCGACAAATATTACTTATTTATTACGTTAGAACGTAAACAAAGTACACAATATATGTGGTTTCCACTTCAATGGTTCTTAACGCAGAAGCTTACACTTTTATGGTTACGCATTAAATAAAGACTTGCTCTTGTGGCTGGACAAAATGAGTACAAACTGGCCTTAATTTGGAAGTGAGTTATTTAATTTAGTGTACTTCCCCTTATTTTCGGCAGTTTCTTAGAACAGAATAAGATACTCATCTCTGTATGCCGTGGCGCGGTGTGTCAGTGTGGTACATTCACAAAACCTTCAGTGTTATGTATAAACATATCATACACTAACACAAAAATATACAAAATGAAGCTGGAAGTCTGTGTGTGTATTGCTTCCATTAAATTGGTTAAAAGACTGATACAGGGGGTTGCGGCTAGCAAAGTGGTTTTGCTGAAGATTCTCGTCTTGCGGAATGTAGTGCTATGTCTTTGTCACAGTTTAATGAAATTTTGCGTATGATTTGTTTCTTTAGATAAGGTTAGTAAAAATATATAAATATCTGCTAAGAAATCATTGTCATGGGTCTGTGTACATACTTAGAAAACGTTAAGAAGCCTATAGGTCGTTTAAAAAGATTAAACTTCTCTCAGTAGAATATATATGTAGTGGAAAAGGCTGCTAAGATTCCTGGTGGGGGCGAAATTTACTGCAACTGTCCAGACCGGCCCCAGGACCCAACCAGCCTCCTACACAATGGGCACCGTTTCTTTCCCGGGGGTAAAGCGGCCGGGAAGTGGCTTTGACCACCCACACCCATCTAACAGCGAGGTTTAAGGAAGAGTAGAGCTATACATCTACTCCCCCTCTGGGACTTCGTGGCTTGTTCTAGGGTGATCACTTACGTTTAACTTTAGGGGTTGCTGAACGGATTTAATCAGGAATAGTTCCAAGACAACAAGAAGTGTGAACTGTTATTATTATTATTAGTATTATTATTTTATTGCTATAGCTCCTTTTACGTATTTTGAGATAATCTAAAGCGTACAAATATTTGTTGCTATGTCGAATCTTGAGATTTGTACTTCCCCCAGCTAAAAGAGAGACATAATCTATACTGGAATACATATTTGTCCCTGTGTATCATAAACAATTACGACCTGAAGAGTGATGAGGAGAAGTCACAGAGCCATACATAATCTTATGTGGAAACAAATGGTCGGTTTCATGCTGTGTCCACTTTTACCCAGAATAAGACCTTTCCGGTACCCGTCAGGTAAGATATACCGTGGGCATCAGAATCGGCTTAGATGAGGTAGTGAAAACAAAACTTGAAGAAAACAACTTACAGTAAACGACAATAACAAACAAAATTCGGCTGATGATGGTTTAGGATATTGGGAGTTGATCTATTTTTTTAACTTTTTGCCAATAGTTTCTTGAAACACAGCACGGTCGCCTTCCACACAGACATTGGCAGATTGGCACTTCTTTGCCACCAAATATTCCTATCGTTTATCAGAAACGTAATACATGTAACGTTATGAATATCATTATAATAAATTCAAAATTATAGCTTACAAGTCCGGCTAACTTGGAAAGGCATTGTGTACGATGCTTCTTTATTCACAGTTTTGAACACCGATGCTCGATTATTTCCGAGTATATGTGATATGTGACGTGTATGATTTTCCTCATAAATATGCAATTCTCTGTACAGCTATTCACCGCCAGCCCCTCTCATTTATGCGTCGTTGGAAATGTCAAAATATCCCTCGCTCAGGTTTATTTTTAAAAATAGAATTTCACTATATCGTCGTTGACTCGCAGAGGCTATATGACACGCTCCACGGCCGCAGATGGCTGAGGAAACACTTTATTACATTTCAGCGACGTACAGGATTTCTGCGGCGCGTGAACAGATGTGTGTGTGTGTGTATGTGTGTATGTGTGTGTGTGTGTGTGTGTGTGTGTGTGTGTGGGCGATTCTTTGAAACATTCTATAACGTAAAAATTTATTTTGTTTCTGTTTCTATACTATACACTTTTTTGGATATACGCCACATATCGCGTACAGTTTTTAATAATTGACGGAAAGAATTCTAATTTAGTTACGAATTCATTTCTTATTAAAATTACAAGATAGTTAAACTCTGAATATTATAACCTCGCGAAATTTCACTAATAGTGCATGCAGGGGTGCACAAATCGCAGCCATCAGGTCGCTGTGGCGTTGTATGTTTGTATGGTGGTGTTTATTATCTGTTTATCCGCAGTGTGGAACTTGCTTCATGTCACCTTTCTGAGGCCCAGAAGTCTTATATGGCTGTTAGATTTTTGGAAAATTCTCGCGCCCCTGATTGTAGGTCTATGGAACAAAAAGAAATTGAATTTGTTACAGAAGTACAGCTTAATGTACACAACACATGTGATAACATTTCAAAACCCGTTAGGCCTATAAATGCCATGCACAATTGGCCTGCTTACAAATTTGCATTATTCACATTACTGATTATACAAAGAAACGAGAATCGTAACTCAGACTTTGCCTTCGGAATTTTATCCTGAATTTCTTCATTTTGCTTTCTGTCAGTACTCTGTTCTTGGCAATAACAGATAGCAGTAGTCCACTGTATTTTTGTAGCGACGTGAGCGTGACGATACAAACAATCCACGTCATCGCACTGTGGTAGCGTAACGTATGACAGCTGATACGTAGTTGCGTTTCGTCCACAATGGTGAATGAAAAATATTATAGATAACTGAATTTTATTTACATTTGGCCGGTTTAAATCGCTGATAACTATTGGAAACTTGAAAGACAGTCACTGTCATGGGACAGATTGTGGTCAAATATCACATTAAATTAAACTGAGTTATTATTAAAAACTTTTATACCATGAAGAGATATCTCCCTCAGAAACCCCTGCATGAGTCATTGTTATGGACAATACAAGCGAAAATAATTCTTTTTGACATTACTTCAGATACAATGGTTGTTATTGCAGTAGCAATTGTCATAAAAATGAAAAATTTTTTAAAAATAAACCTCGGAATTCAAAACGCTAAATCTTACGTAAGAATATAATTCAAAATGTGAACCAAATGCGACTGAAAGAATAATATCGCCTAATAAAAGCGTAATACATTTTTCTTACATTTTAAAGACAATATATCGCTTGGTTTCCAAATAATAGGGCCAACATTTAGTATGACCTTACTTTTTCTCCTTTCTCTATTTTTTAATTAGGGCAGTATTTTCGATCTTATATGCCTAAATTTCATTACAATAAATTATTATATATTATAAAACTGCGCTTTTATTTTAGTGTTTCATATATAACTAAAGCAAAATCTGATTTAGATCTGGAAGCAGAAATAATTTTCTTACAATCTTCCATTCAAGTTTTTCTTGCAAAGTGTGGATACTTTCATCAATCAAAGAATTAGAGCTTGAAGCTCGACTTATGTTAAGGCCGAGTATTAAAGAACTCTTCGAACTTGTTTTGGCCAAACCTAGTTTGTTTGTTAGAATTTATCTGAACTCAGTTGTAAATTAGGACTTGTATTTAAAATGTATTTCTATACACATTGTACAGTTTATTTCAAATAAACTTTCCAAGTGCTGCATGATGGACAACTATCCTTATTCTGATTTGGTGAACACCTGCACACTACAAAGCGTCACGTCATAGAGAAGAGTAATATGCTTACCTACCGCACAAGATGTCACTGGGATTTTTAATTGAAGTAATCCTTCAGGCCTCACTACGGCCATGGTTTCGATTCAGTTTCTAACAGGAAACGAATACCAGAGATATTTCGTGGAAGAAGAAACAGCCGGTGCGTAGGTCTGACGGTCTTACCACCTTGATATGCCGATTGTCTTGAAATCTGGGCGACTCAACTTCCTGGAACCCTCAGGGACTCTCCGGGCCTGTGGGGGCATAGCTTGCTTGCCGTTATAAGAAACTGGATTCTCACGAGTTACTAAATGCTTAAATACGGCAAAAGTTGAATTTAACTTGTCTGTAATTTAACTGGACCTCTCACAGTCGTGTAAAAAGATTTAAATTAATGTATCTCTACGCGCATTACAATTTAAAATGTATATTTACAAATTGTTGTGTATCAGAAGAGATTCGGCGCCAAGATCTGTTGTCGTCATACATGAAATTATGAAGATTAAGACGATAGGGATTTAGTGTGATCGGATCAATTCCTACATGAAGTAATCCATACGAAAACACAGATAGGGATGGATGGCATGGTACCGAAATACTTCTGATGTTGAATTCAATAGGGAATGATTTGTTGTAAATGAGACGGGTTAGTAAAATAACTTAGGGGTCCTGTATTTTGTACGAATTGCTGTTCACTTAGAAACCAAATTTATATATCTTAGCGAGAATGTCATTCAGTTTGCGGGAAATATTTCCACACGCGCCTTAACGTGAAAAATGTACTTTAATATTCCCTTTCATGATTTTATGATTTTTTATGTTGTTATGTGGTCACTGGACTAGGTATCGAAAGTGATATTTAAAAGATACTTGTTTCAGTAAGAAGCCGTGTTTAGCCTGTTTAATTACTCGCTGTTTGGGATAAGATATTATAGTACACAGTCGTAAACAGGGTAAGGGGCTTTGTTATTGAAAACCGCACATTACAACATAAAAAGTACACAGGAGCACATGTTACATGAAGATCAATTAAGTACAAATTAATTAAAACACCCAATATAGAAAACTTAGTCCGAGTCCGGGCAATGGTCATTGAAGATTTGTTTGCTAATATTTATTAGTGATCAAGAGAAAAAATGTTGATCTGTAAATCCTTTATTACCCGTAACCGGTCTGCAGAAACCACATCAAGCAAACACACTGAGAATATTACGATTTAGAAACTCTATTCTTTGGATTTTTGTTGAATGACTTTTCCAAGACTACCTTAGTTTAAACAATATAAATTACTTTTTTTAAGAAAATTAAAAAATATGGCAGGTGAAGCCCGGGTTTATGCGTTTCTTGAGAAGCAGTTAGAATTTGCACGTGTACCTGCACGTGCGAGTAAATCCGTTTCTAGCAAGAAGGCGGGATACAATCGAGCAACAACGAAACAAATTTTCGAATTGCGAATTTATTTGTATGGAAAAGACCCGCTACACAAGTACACAGTCCTTAAGACACTGTCAGTTCGAATCTACACAACAACGAATTTTATTACTCTGGTTCTAAGAAAGGGTAAGTTAGATGCTTGTCTTCGCCAAGGAAGGCTACCTTAATCACCACACAGGTTTCCGATAATGCCTCGGGCATTTGCGCATCAGAAGCCTGGCGATGCACCTCCTGGTAGCTTTGCGAAGTATCTTTAGTACAGCTGCATGCAAGAGAAGTAGCTTTCAGGTTTTTCTATCGGCATATTGATTTTAAAATTCAATAGCAAGCAAATGTGCATTTTTAAAAATGGAAATACAAATCCTGCAGCTCTCCGAAATCGCTCGCAAACGTCACCTTATTCTGCCACATAGCGTCAAATACATAACAAGTTCTGGCTTCATTTTTTTTCTTGTGGCACTGCGGCCCAACGCGGGCCATGGCCTCCTCATTCATGAGGTTTCTAGATCACACATAACGACGCAGCACAGTCGGTAGGACTCCTCTGGACGAGTGATCAGATCGACGCAGAGATCTCTACCTTACAACACACAACACACATAACACGCAGACATCCATGTCTCCGGCGGGTTTCGAACCCATGATCTCAGCAAGCGAGCGGCCGCAGACCTACGCCTTAGACCGCGAGGCTACCGGGACCGGCTTTGGCTTCATTAGTAGCAGTGATTTTCGGATGATACAAAGGACATTAACTGTACGAATGATGATTTGTTTTAGCAACTAATATCAAACGTGATTGAGTAGAATTCATGAAAATTTCCTATAAAATAATGACCAAAGTCTTCCAAAATGCTTGAACACTAACATCGGACAAAAACATTTTCTAACATTGATTTTCAGATACTTGAAAATATTGACTGAATTCTTATAGAATTCACTGCCTCTTACCCCAAACCCATGGCTGTGGAAACGTGTGTAATGATTCGTAATGTCTCCGTACGAGATAATAGCTGTGTTCTTCCAGCCTTGTCTTGAGACTTCTGAAACATCTGGCATGCCGGCAAAGGAAAGCAATCTCTTTCAGTATATCTACAAGAACTATTGGCATCTAACAAGCGGAAAGAAACGTTTATTATCACAATAAAAGTGGAGAGATAATTCGGTCCTCGCATATTTACTCTAAATACGAATGTGCCTGCGTCACTCCTCACGAATACAAAAGCATAAAAAGCGCAACAAGGATAAAGTAGCAATAAGAAGTATCTGGTACGTTTACGTAGACACAGGATGTAAAAGGGAATTAGAAAATGAACAAAACTGCTCCTCGAAAAATGATGAAGATGCATATTTTCAGTGAGTAAAATATCGGATAAAACTCAAATTTATTACACAATGTGATCTCCAAATATGAAGTTGGGAAAGTTGTGTGACTGAGGCGAAAGTGTTGATTGGACAAGTGTTTCTTAAATGGCAGTTTAAAAAGAGAAATATCACTAATAATTATCACGTATGTAGACTAACGAATTAGTGTGCTCTATTATCTTTAGTTTATCATTGCCACGCCAATTAATACAACAGAAACAATTAGTTTCATTAATGGAGAGCAAACAAAAGAAGACTATACTTTAATAAAATTGTCTAGGCCAGTGCGTTCCAAAGCATCAAATATACGATTGTGAAGTCCTGACGAATTAAGAAAGAACGGACCTTATTGGTTTGACACAATGTTTTGGAAATTTTATGTTTGAAGTACACCTCCTGATGATTTCATGAAATTCGTAATTTCATTGGTTGGAAGAAAGAAATATCTGGGCTTACATTTTACAAGAATGTGATTTTTGGTTTCTGTATGTTGCTAACATTACTCGCAGTATCTTCCTGAAAAACTTCTATTTTTTAACAATAAACCTGAATTAAATCCTTTCTTATGAATAATAAAATCGTTTCTCTTGCAATAGGGCTAAGACATGGTACTTACACATTTGATGTTAATATCAACCAATTAACTCAATCAATAGATCATTAAATTGAGTGATAACCATTTGTTAAATAGTGTAAATTATGAAGGATAGTTACGTATTTTTTTATTTTACAGTTATGCCGTCTCTCTTAAGTCAAAAAATTCTTCACCCTGCTGTGTTTCAAATATATTTGGCACCCCCTCCCCTTCCGTAGGGTCAGAAAGGGAAGTGTCGGTTGCCATGTTAATCGATGTTTTTAAATTGACATATCTGTTAGTAATGCGGAGCCAACGTACCCGTGGCTCTAGAAATGCGTGTGCAAAAAAGAAAATGGTCGAGAGAAGACATGCTGATGAAGCCGACACCGTTGCAGGTGTGTTGGCAGTGTTGCGAACATTGTGAGCAGACTACGTGCGTGTTACCGACTGTCGTAGCATTCCTTGTTACTTCTTGGAAGCCTCTGGTTTAGATTCTCAGAACTGATAACAGCCATTACGTGGCCTTTTGTAGGTTCCGTTATATTTCCCAGGAAAATTGTGGGATAAAATGCCTGTTTTGAAACTACCCAGGACAGCTCCATTTCACTTCTTTCACAAGCAGTCTCCCTGAAGCATCCTTCCATTTCACTGCACATAAACAAAGAAACACAGGAACATTTTTTAAAATGAAGTACTCTACAAGTATTTGTTTACAGGAAATGTGATTATGTGAAAATACAGACACTCTCCGTTTTAAAAAAGTGCTTTGAATGAAGCAGCTGTTAAAATTAAGAGCTCTATTTATCTGCCCCTCCTTTGTTTTGTAATGCCGTATCTTCACTTTCTTGAAATATGTTTTGTCCATCTTACTTCTATTCTTCAATTTGTGTCACTATGTAGAGATTTTCGTCACGCCCATCATCTGTGTTACTAACTTTGTAACAAGTCTTCTCACTTTGTTGGTACTGCAAGGGTAGCGGCTGTATCTTGCCCTGACGGTCTGCTGAACCTAAGGTAAACGAAGCGGAAGGAAAGAGTTGACCAACTCTCTCACCCTAACGCAGTGTGACACATTTGAAGCACTCGGACCCCTGCTGCAAACAAACTGCATTACCTGTCGCCCTCAGGATAGGAAGCCACCCAGTTTCGCACGCTGAAGTAATGGCAATGCTGACATCTGTCAGTTATTTTGGCCTCGGTCATTAGAAATGAATGAGTCCGCACCTAGGAATGATATCACAGAAAATATTCGAGCGTGGCCATGGTTTTTACGATTTCAGTCGGATGTTATATCAGACAATTCTAGCTTACTAGGGCCGTATCGTTTTTCTTTAGAAATACCTGTTTTTGAGCTAATCTTATCCTCTTTTATCTTCAACAAATTAAAAATTAGCTTAGAGAGCGGGGACGGGTATTAGCAACTGTGAATTGTGAAGTTCCCTGAAAATTACTGTTAGGGCGCACGTGAAATTAATTTAATGAACTGGGTATTTATTTTATTTATTTGTTGCATCTATGAACTTTTTTACTGTCCCCCTCCTAGAAGTACATCCAGCCCTTGTTTCCGCTCTGGTTGCGTTCCTGAAGGAAGGGTGGGCGTAAATGAAAAATTATATTCACATCAGAAATAAGGTGTTAGCGTAGTAGAATGTTGGCAACCGAAGGGCTTTAATCCGCAAACAAGAGAGTACGAATCAAGGAATGGTATAAACTGGCATAACATCACATTCCAAAAGAAAGGAATCTTCAGTTTGAGCACTGCGTACATGATGTTATAATATGATCACTGTACGGCAAGTGTCCGTCACCTGAATTTGATTGAAAACACAACTTAATAATTGACTGCTTTTATTTCATCCGCTATTAATAGGACCAACATATTACTTTCAAGAGCTAGTCTGGATCGCGAGATCCATTTATAGAAATAGACCTATTTTAACATGACGAACTTTGTGGTGGCCACGTTTATTGTAACGTGCCACCGCCAGAAAACTTCATTCTTGACACCACGGATGATACCGATACTGCACTCGAGCAGAGGGGATTTCGAAATCACGATTCAGTTATTTCAAACATATGAATAAGCTGTCGACCCTCATAACCTCATTCCCAGAGGATTTCCAGAAACAAACTGCGTTATTAACGGATGAAATAACAGCACAGCATTGATGACGCACAGGTGCCAAAGTCGGATCGTGGTTTATGACAGGTGTCTGTGTTTTCATATTGACTCTCACATAAAAAGACACCGACCTGAAACACCACTCCATTCATCTCTTCGTTTCTGTCATTTTGGCTATCAACGAGTCTAGTTCCCTGTTATAAAATAAAGCTGTGATCTAGAGTAGAAATAATGTGTTCGTGCAGATTGTTACTCAAAAAATCTTTGTGAGTTCCTATCTCAAAATTTGGGGTAGTTTTTCAGTACGTGCACTGACTCGTTTCGACAAGTCACTTAGGACGGTGACGGTTCAGTAAAGGAAGGGGGTGTGTGAACTGAATTCAGTCAAATTACTTCTAAATGACCACTTACATATCTTAGCAGGTGGATGTTATCATTCATTGTTCTAAGATACTTCACCTTGCGCAAAGTTTCAACAGAACTGAAACATACAAGTTCTTTCGCTGAATTCTCCGGCTGTATGAGGATATGTATTTTTTTTAAACCCAGTGCAGCAACAAATATTAAAGTGAATAAGAACAAGAAATATTCTGTATCCAAATGACTTACTTCATTCTGCTCCCTTTTACAGCGTTTAAAGCACAAGATGCGATATGAAGCATCAACGTAATGGAATGTAATCAGTCTCACACAGGCTGTTTAATTTTTTCACCTTTGATCAATTTCGGTATAGTTCGCGTGCGGATTAAGGCCACGGAGTTTAGTTTTTAGTTTAGTTTGATCAATTTCGGCAACATCTCAACCAAGAGAGAAGATTGCATCACTTAAAAGTATTCTGAAAATAGTGACAAAACTACGTTAATTTTGAGAATACTAGACTCGTTATTATTTTTCATTACTAAAGAATTTTATTCCATGGAGCAGAGTCCTTATTGACAATGTAATACAAACTCAGCTGGTCAATAAATTCTCGTTTTTCGTACAAGGATTATATCGCTTTACGTAGAAAGGCCACTGGGTCATGTCCTGAAACTGTTGAATGTAATCTACGTACACAAACAAACTCTCTTTTAAAGAAGAATAATTTTAATGTTATTTTCCTACAACGCCACTTCTCCTAAGCTTATTTTCCCTAACTCTATTTCAATTAGACTGAAGAATAATTTCTCATCTTCGTAATGCTGGTCATATATAATTTGCAGTATTTGTAGGGTTTTGGAAACAACAAAATCACACCGTGTAAGTGCTCTTTCTTTCAACTGGTACTGATTGCGTTTTATATTTTGTTGTTTTTTTATTTAAGTAAAAAGGCCTTTATGTGGGTCGAAAATAGACATTACTTTGTACAAATTATCATTGTGTTAATTGTGGGCCGGGTAGCTCAGTCGGTATAGCGACTGAGCTACGGGCTGGATGGTCCGGGATCGAATCCCGGAGAAGAGATTTTCCGCCCGTCCAGACCGGCCCTGAGACCCACCCAGCCTCCTGTAAAATAGATACCGGGTCTTCCCAGGGGGTAAAGTGCGGCCGGAGCGTGCTGCTGACCACTCAGCCCCTTCTAGAGCCGCGGTCGTGGAAGAGTAGAGCTATACCCCTACCCACTCTCTTGGCCACACCGGGCCTGTAACGGGATCACTTTACCGTTTTACCTTTTATCATTGTATTAATTATTTAACAAACATTGCTCCTGAACTTGCGGTAAATAATTGGAATTCTTGGCGATTTTGTGGAACGTTTAGTTCGACTTCCTGTCTTGGCCGTTTAACCAGGGAGCGTCATATTCCGACCAGTCACGTCATCCCCCTACCATTCAGTTGTAGACAGAACGAAGAAAGGAATCAGCCACTTAGTCACAAAGGGTTGAGATGTAGTCTTTCAGTGGGCTTCGAGTCACTGTGGGATATTCAACAACGACATTGTCGACGGCCTAGCCATTGATGCGTCAAATTTTTCATCTCCTGAAGAGCCGACCACCTACCAACAGGCAGTCGTAGATATTACAATAAAGAACGCGCTTCTAGTATTAGATGTCACAAACAATAAGTGCAAGGTAAAGCTTGGGAGACAATATTGGAGAATAAATTTTCATCTGTTCTACCTAGAAGTGTGTTCTTTGCCAATTTTCTTTTCATCACTGAAGATGATTGCCTACAGCGACACCGAACAGGATTGGATTACGGGACTTCGCCAATGTGCCTACTGTGCGGCGACTCAGAAGAAATTGGCCTTGACCACTTCCAAAGATGTCAAAGTCTGGCAGATGACACGGACGATGTCAATAACAGGAATAGACAGCTGAAATTATAAGAATGATTTTGTACTGCAAGAAAAAAAATGGGAGACACTCCCTTTATTGGCGTAGAATAAAGAGTAGCGATTTATACATGACGGCAAAAGTTTTCGGAGTGATGAATTCTCCAGAAATATGGAGGTTCTATTAATTTCTCTTATACGTGGAATGTAGTTATAAGCAAATAGGCAGCCACATAAGATGTGTATGTATTTCTTTCTTAGATCGCTGTAAATCGTGAAGTAGTTTGAAATTTGTTACATTGGTGGATAATGCATTTGCCTGTAAATTTTACACCAAATATTTCTGCACATTTCGAAACATCAATATATCTACTACTCAAAACTTTGTATTTAATTTGACAAAATTTTATGGATACAGAAATAACTAAAAAATATTAGCAAAATGGTGCACTACCATTGAGTAATTATTAATTAAAAACGTTGGATAGCTTTTCTTTATAAGTAGAGCAGTTTAAGGAAAAGAAAGCCACAGAATGTACCCTTACAACTCATGTTTATCTCTTAAGTTCCGTTTTCATTCTTTTTTTTCTTTCTTTTGTTTCAGTTTATTATTTCTGTCATTCCTGTTAAAATTTGTCATTCTCTTTTTCGACACAGTTTTATGTTACTCCCTTCTACTTTGTTCATTGATTTATGTTTTGTTTTTTCAGTTAAGTTCAGCTACTTTCTTTTGTGCTTGGACATCGTTGTACGAAATGTGCATTACGTTTCAGCAAACCCTTCGGGACAAAGGGAATTTAAGACTGACCTTCTTTATTTAAGTTATATTAACTGTCAATTGGAACTATAGATAAATTTTCGAGTACTTTTCACGTTACAGAATATTTTTCTTACTTTTACAAAATACTATCTTCAGACCCTTGTTCCATTACACGTACGCAAGAAATTTTATACTCATCGTAATGATAGAAGTCATTATGTTCTTGAGATCTCTGTTACGTCGTAATTTTGTTTAATTATTTTGTAGAGTTGTAAAATCCTTTACAAATTCCTTATAAGGAACCATTTGTCATCCTGACCAACATAAACGCCGACAAGCACCACGGGAGCCAAATTAACAAAGAGCTATATACTGAGGATTTAAAGGAAATTAGATGTGGTGTTTGGGTCTTGAGTATAATTGCCGGGCTGTTGATGCAAGGGGTGATATATATGATAATCCCGAAAGAGGTTTTCTCGGCTTAAAAGAAATTTAAAGTAAGCGAGATTCACTCAGCGAGATCACGTGAGTAGCTCAGTGACACAAGTCAGCTTTATATTTACTAGGTAAGATAAACATGTGTATGTACATGAAGTGCATTATGTAGTAGAATATACTACATATTTTTTAACGTTGTCTACTCTTAAAATTGTAATGTGCTGAAATGGAAATATTAATAACAAACAGAAGAATTTGAATAAAGGTTGACCAACTAGATGACACTTGCTTTATTATATATTGCTCAACATGTTTCAGACGTTAATACGTCCATCTTCAGGAGCTAGCGAGTACTTGTTGTGTT
>Ga0136643_10008865_pt1 | contig 14752 bp, 4 predicted proteins | sample TergutLab28metaG_FD_96883 | JGI IMG/M metagenome (GOLD analysis project Ga0136643, IMG submission 96883) | Labiotermes labralis P1 segment gut microbial communities from Petit-Saut dam, French Guiana - Lab288 P1 (version 3) (version 3) | ecosystem: Host-associated > Arthropoda: Insects >... | reverse complement strand
GCACAAATTCTTTATTTTAATACATTTATTACATTCCTCTACATGTTTCGAGCACTATTATGCTCATCTTCAGGAGGACAATTGTATTAACACAGCATCTGGTATTGTCACTCTCTTTGGGTGACTGTTCAGTACACAGGTTACAGGAGGACTATCGTAACCTGTGTGCTGAACAGTCATCCAAAGAGATTGACGATACCAGATACTGTGTTAATACAATTGTCCTCCTGAAGATGAGCATAATAGTGCTCAAAACATGTACAGGAATGTAATAAATGTATTAAAATAAAAAATTTGTGCATCAAGTTGGTAAAAAAAAGACTATGCTTATTTATGTTTACCTTTTACCTTTATTTTTGAAATTTGTATAGGGAATCCTGACGATGTTTCATAGGGACGGAAATGTGTACCTTTTCAGTAGTAATACAAAATGCACATTTGCAAGTGGTGGTAATTTGACTGTTCTTTTTTATTTTGTTGATTATTGAGAACGCAAAGGGATGACGTCCACCAAGTTGATATTTTAATAGTTAACACGAAAATATGTATCGTGTCATGTAACACTTATACACAGTATCTATACAGCAAATTGCAGTCCTCATCGCAGTGGTAGCGCGGTCTAAGGCGTGGGTCTACAGCTACGCGCTTGCTGGCATTGTGGTTCGAATCCCTCCGGGGGCATAGATATCTTTCTCTTGTGAGTGTTGTGTGTTGTCAAGTAGAGGTCTTTGCAATGGACCGATCCTTAGTCCAGAGGAATCCTACCGACTGTGTGTGTGTGTGTGTCACTGAGTGTGATAAAGTGCAACAATAACCCTCCATACCTACAATAAGTAGTTAGAAAGAGGTCAGAATAAGAAAGAAAGAAAGTCCACCTGAACTGACGTCATTATGGTAAGATTGTACGTACTGCATTTCTCCAGTTCCTTTCTTGGAGTTAAGCAGCTTGTATAGTCTCTGTGTAGGATCTGAGATTCTCACTGCAGCGAGTGTAACCATTTCTGTATTCGGGACATGACGCAATGTATTCTGTATAATTTCTGATCGTCTTAGGAAGCTTGGCCTTGGCTGTGAAATAATGCAGTTTTCTTCAGAAGCCTCTGGTTGTCGCTTGGCCATAGTACGATAACTTTCTGTCCCTGAGGAGTGCAGTGTTCTTACACTTTTCAATTTATCGACGAACGGTTAGTGGTTCCAACGCGACTGAAACTGGACATTACCCGACAGGCGGCTTTGTATCACGTGACCCGACCGGAATTTACCGAGAAAGATAGGACTCCGGTTGGACCATTATTTATACCCCAAACAGTTGCAAAAGAGACATTCAGACTGGTTTTCACCAAAGCATCACGAGAGAGGAAGCAGAGTGTGGATGGGTATCGAATTACGGGAAGAACAGTACATGCCTCATACTTCTTTGTAGAAAGTTGTCCGATAGATGATGGCAGCTCGTTCTTTTGAAAGGTCTGTAGAGTTATCCATGTACCATACTGAGTGTTGTCACGTCACAGAATAGGGAACTCTCTAGCTCCTGCGTGCGATGCTCATACGTCGGAAGATGAAGCGGTTTGTCATGGTACTAGTCGGTATAAGATACGAGGACAGGAAGAGTGCACAACAAGCTGCAAAAGGATTCCGAAAATGACTGCGTTAATTATGTTATGTGTATGTATTAACGTTCTAGGAAGTACTGTATGTGTTTCTAGGATCGTTGCAGGAAAAAAAAGCTGCGTCACCGCTTGTGCTGGTCATGGCACGGAAGTAAACAGTAGATTTACAGTTATATGTCAAATGGTGATCTACGATACCTTTCGATGTGTACACTGTAACGATTACAAATCTACGATTCACCTTTTTGATGCTGCGTCTGTTTGTTTTGAATGATTTTAATGTAAGTACAATCAGTTTTCCAGACCGGCCGTGGGGCCCACCCAGCCTCCTGTACAATGGGTACCGAGTCTTTCCCTGGGGTAAAGTGCTGCCGGGGCGTGACGCTGACCCCTCACCCCCTTATAGTTCCGTGGTCAAGAAAGAGTAGAGCTATACCTCTGCTCCCCCTATGGGCCGTACGGCTCTACAGAGCCTCGGTGCCTATACAAGGGTGCACTTTTCTATTGTCAGTTCTTCTATTATGCGTGTCTCGTTAACGCAAAATTGACTGTAACGCGACTGATGGATATGTGAACGCTGTTTAGTAACTCGAACTTTAGCATACACGCATTGGCTGAAACGTGATTGATGCTCCTAGAATTTCTAGACAAACGGCATGTGAAGGTGGCTAGGTTGTGAGCCCAACGCACCGGCTACCTTTACTCCCCAGGAGATATTCTTGGTAATCTTTTCTGTTAGAGGAGGAGTCGAGCCCAAGGCCATGGTGCAGCAGGAAAAATTAAGTCAATGAAAAATCCAGTGGCTGCATCGGAGATCGAAATCGCGACCTTCCGGCTTGTAGTGAAGTACCTCAACCAACTGCGTACTCAACTGAAGCTTTATAGTAAGAAATTTTATCAGGACGGTTAAGGGAGACGGCAAGTTAAGGCCAGAGTTAATATAAGTTCGGCCAATTGGTCACGCCAAGGATAAGGTCCTTTTGTAAGTGAATTTACATATTTTTTAATAGTTTGTTGGTGAGTGATGTCGCCGCGCGAAGTGAAGTTGCCGGCACTTTTATTATGTTGCTGACCTCTGATTTATATTATGTACACGTGTCGCGATTTTTACTTCCCTCGCATATCACCCTCTGTCCACTGTTAGGGTTTAGGTTCGCAGAAACTTGTATTTATCTCATTGCGTCCACTGGTGCAATTCACTTAATCCCCATTTGTGTCTATACAAGTGTAAATTTTGTTACACAAGAGTAATTTGCAATACAGGTTTGTTAAAAGTTATGACCAAAAATCGAGTGATCGGCTGTGTGAAGTTTTCATGCGTAGTCCGCATTGAATTTTGATCTTACGAGAATCCAGATTGAGTCCAGTGATGTGCCTGGTTAATTTCCCTGTTTTGTGATTCTATCATTTATCAAGTCCACATATTCGATTCCCAGTGGTGTCGTGTGACTGGTGCTGTACCCCACGGCTTGTGATCCGTAAACCGTAGTCTGACAACGAACTTTCTGGATTGTTTCTGCTGGTAAATCTCCCGGTCTTATTCAGGTCCGCTTGAGGTTTACAAAGAGGAAAATTTCGACTTCCTTTAACGTAGAAAAACAGTGCTTATGCCTGACACTAAACTAATGACAAACGCTTCACTTCGCTTTGTGTGCCGGCTCTCTGACCTGAAATTTCTACTGGAATTTCCCGCTCGAAGTTACAAACATTGCTTTCCTAAACAACAGGCACACAAGTAACGAAATAAGTATTACGAAGAATGCTCAATTAGGACTTTATGTTGGAATGAGGTATCTTGGAACTGAACTACGGATTGTTCTGCTAAAATGTAGGTATTTTATGTAACTGTTATTTTTTTTAGATCTTAGTTACATATATTCGAAACGTATGTATCTTAACCAGGATGGAACACAGGTTCCACTGGAGCCACAGTACTTATCCACCAGGCTGCATTATGGGACAGCCCACAAGAACGTGCTGTTAAAAATATAAGCAGGAAATGAACGCCTCGCGCTTGTCGATGTAAGCTCCGCGATGAAGGGACTGTAATGCAGGAAGAGAAACGAGATACCGGCGCTGTTCTGTCGTGACAGAATGTGTGGGTCTATGACATTATTTCACTGTAATTACGGTGTTTAGGCCCGCTGTGCCAGATATAGCCCGGGGAAAAGAGGAAGTGGTCAATTGGGCCTACGTCAGCTCTTTAAAGGTCTTCGCTCAACCTCAAAGAGCGAGCTGTAAGGAGGACGCCTTCAGGAGCTTCTATCATAAGCAGCGTTTCTTCGCACAGCACAAATGCGTTTGTGTGATTCAGCCCGTAAATCAGACGTGTGAACTGCAGATTAGCAGTTCGCGGCCTGCACTTTGCCTAACGTATTACATTTAGTTTATGTTGTGACAGCTAATGTCCTACAACTGAACACAGCTTTTGAGGTCGTACATCAAGTCAGTCTCTTGACTTTACGTTTGCAATTATTGATTTCCAAATTCCTAGGACTGGCCGATCCCCTGACCTAATGTTTGTGTCAAATATTTCAGGATTCATGGTTTCAGAATTGATTTGGAATGGAAACACACCAGAAAACATAGTATTTGAAACATGAAGAAAGGCGAACATCATACTATAATATAATTTTATGTAATTCGAAATTAGTCGACTTTGTATTTGCATCGTCTACTTAAATATGTTGACGTCACAATATTTTGTCTGTAGTGTGTTCAGTTGCTATTACGTCGTTATTTTATTCATTACGCTGTACAAACTTGGAGTTATTTAAATGAACCTTATCCTGCTAACGTGGAGAATATGGCGAGTTCTTAATAATGCCAACAAATGGCAGATGGGATTCAATTCTGCGTTTAAAGGGTAAAACAGACTACAAGAGAACAAGAAAAGTGATTAATATATAGGGAATAAGATGAATACAATGACTACATGAAATAATTGGTTGGTAGTTTGAGTGATTGGTCATTAAATAATGTCGTTTGTAAAATTAGAAACGAAGATTGCGTGATGCAAAGTACAGCGTATTAGAAGACGCGTTGTGTCAACAATTTGACTGAACTAATTAACGTGACAGATATGGTAATCTGTCGAATAAAATCAATCATAAAATTGCAGATGGAGACACAACGAACGATGATGGCTGAATACAGTTAGGCAAGAAATACGTTCTGATGTCTCACCTTTTAATCCGTGTTTTTCCAATATGGCCTTTATCCCAATTATAAGCTTGATTCATTATATACATATGGATGTGTCAACATCAATCAGTGTTTCTAAACGTTAAGCATTATCAACACTGCAGAGTGTACCTCTTGTCATTGACGTATTAAGACTTGAAGTCGCAGTACCAGACATAACTGAGGTTTGGTCGAAGGCATAAACGTATTTTTCTTGTCGCCAATTCCGATATATCCATTAAGGAAGTGACAGCTGTTTTTTACTGTCTGATATATTCAGGTATTTGGAATTGTTACTTAAGAACGCACGTACACTTAGTACATTCCAACACCAGTTCACTTCTAGAGATTATGAAGTTTTCTGTTTTGTAAAAAAATGCCATATGTTGATAAGCTGATATTGGTAATGAGCTTACAAAGAGGCAAAACACATATTTGTATGCTAATTCAGAAATTGCCCTTCATGTAAGATTATTGCATTCCTGCACGTAATGCGTTGTATTAAACATTTCATCCATTTGTGTATACTTGAATGTCGAAGAGAAAATATTTCTTTAATGAAGTGCACATGAAGAGCTGGCCATATACGAGTAGTAGAACTGGACAGGTCTGTACATTACCTACATGCCAAAGATAGAAATAGGTGGGCTTCCAAATTAAGTTTCAGGTAGCCTAGCATTATATTACAAGCACAAAAAAACCTTGACGTTGGACTACAAGGGATTTCAGAACTTTTTCCCATGCATTCCAGTGTGATTCACATGTTCCATACATGTGTAAGCATGCTGACACATTTAAAAGTTGCGTCTTCCCATTAAATCATGATGCTTACGACTCCGATCCCAAGCTTATCTGACCCATTTCTGTTGTTTTCTTGATATATTTCTCGTAGTGAACAATGTTGCATTTGTGCCGAATAAAAACTCTACAGCCGATTTGTCATTCGTTCCGGTAGCTTTCCCTTACACGAAGAGTTTTTGCAAAACTATATTACCATTTGATGCAGCGTCTGTAAAATCCTGTCGACTACGCATTCATGCCATTTCATTTGACTTTAAAGCTGTTTTTCACTCATGAGACAGAACATTTGAGAAACATAAACACATTTGGGATAGAGAATACAGATGTAACCGTTGGCGGAAAACCTGATAGGGACTACAAAAACCTAGGGACTGGTCGGAGGATTATATGAAAATTGATCTTGAAAACAGTAGTGTGCGAGGGCTAAAACAGCAACAGTTGGGATTTAGTGGTGTTTCCTGCTGAATATGGTATTAAACTTCTGGTTCCTGACATATTTTCCCGGGAATTTCTTGACCTCCTGAACATCTTTCTAGCTACTCTAGAACATTGCCCGACTGAGCCAGACACATTACATTGTTATTATAGCACGAAGCACAGTCACGCTCTAACATACTATTTCTGAACTCAAAATTTCATTAGCAGGTTGCCTGTACTTGCCATCAAATCTTCAGCTTCATAGGAAGTCTCCATTATATCTGATATTCTTTCTTTAGAAACATCCTGTTTATTTCACACGTAACAATGAATGCCCTAAGATGAGAGTGCATAAGTTGATTATTTTTTACACTCCGCTTGGCCCTGCTTATCTTGATATCAGATCTCTGAAACGAATTACATTACGAACAGTGTGAACTAAATTAGTTGCTTACATTCCATTCGAAGGGCTTGAGATCGTGTGATTTGTTTTGCTCTGCAGGGAATACCCGGGGCTCTGTTAAAAGGGAAAGCTGCTGTGATATCCATGGGGAGGTTTATCGCCCGCCAGGCTGGTGGGCCGTAGCAGTGAAAGTCGCAGCACGGCACAGTAGCTAGAACCGGTATTCTTGTCGCTTCCAACTCCTCTCTGTTGCCTTCTCTGGCATAGCAGAGATTTGTTCAAATTATTTTAACTGTACGGCAAAGCTGCTGAATTGCATTACGTTGTTCAGAATGTTCACTCTTTGCGTTTCGGTTTCCTTTCAACTCAAAACGCGACAACGAAAATACTACAATTTCGTTATAACAGTAACAATGAAATACGTAAATTTGAAGTAGCATACTGAAATGTTAGAAACACATGCTATATTTTCTGAAAAATTGTCAGCTCCTATTCCGCAATGTGGAAGTGAACATCAAGGTTTAAGAAAGTCATTAGAACACAATGCGGTGAGTTGGAGTAGGAACTCAACCCATTTGCCGTAAGCGAAAAATAAAATGATTACAGACATAAGTGATGGGGGACGGGATGGCCAAGTCGGTTTAGTGTCTGGGCTATGGGCTGGATGTCCTAAGAATCATGGTTCGATTCGCTGCAGAAGCAAGGCTTTTTATCTCTTCTCTGAAACGTCCAGATCGGCTGTGGGTTCCACTTAGCGTCCTGTTAATAGCCAAAGCAGCCGGAGCATCAAGCTGTCTACCCGTGCCCTTTAGTGTTGAGGCTAAGAATGAGTTACGGTGTACCCTGCTTCCCTATATGCCTTCATGGCTTGCGCAAGGACGGATTACTTTTACGTTTTTACAGGATCTGTGAACGGAATATCTGAACAGAATGCCAGAGCAAAGATGAAATCTGTGTTGAAGTGCTGTGCGCGAGGCAGAAGACACATTTAAAGACCATGTAAATGCTGATTGCTGACTGGAGACAGAAAAGCTTGGAACCCTGTAAGTGGAATGTAGAAGAATAGTGTACAGTTTTTACTGCCGATGTATGTTCCCCGTGAAACGTCTTGGGCTACTCGTAGTATATAATACCTTTATTTCCCACGTTCGTTGTCGTTTGTCAGTGCTATCAGTTCGTCGAAAAATAATACTAATTAATGACGATACTGTAGTATATTACCGAGCGGTTGGGTCTCCGTAGGCCATGTTTAAGTACGTAATTATAATAATGGTGGTGTGACATTTCTAAAGCAAATGTGATTGGAATGGACACAAATTCATAGTTAGCCAAGTATGACGAAGGCACTTTCACAGCTCCCATGGTGTGTTTCTGTTGAAATTTGAGTATGTGCGTTATGCAGCGATATTAGCCCAGACATTCAAGGGGGTGGATTGGTCATTGAAAATTTAAAGCTGGTTGCTCAAATTGCATTATCCTATCTCCACTCGCAGGGAATAACTCATAAGTGACAAATATTATTTATGCGACGACTCACGTTCAGTTCTTTCAGGTAATCCTTAATACGAGAATAAGTTGCGGTTTCAACGAAAAATAGCGGTTTCCTTTTTTTTTTTTTTACCAAAAATGGATAGCCTGGTGGACTGATTTTTAGGCTTTTTCGCAAATTACGAAAAGTGACTGTGTGCTTCGTCGTGTGTGTCCGTTCGCGTGGAACAACGGCTCCCACTGGAAGGATTTTCATGAAATTTGGTATTTGAGTTTTTGAAAATATGTCGAGAAAATTCAAGCTTCATTAAAATCTGACAAGAATGACGGGAACTTGTGAAGCTCAATGTACACTTTGATCATATCTCTCCGAGTTTCAGACAAAAGTTGTAGAGAATATTAAAAAGACACATTTAATGTTGAATAGCGTTTTCCGAAAATCGCGCCCTAATGATAAAATGTGGGAAAATATTGTAGAGCGGAGGAAGACCACAGATGACAATAGGGCACATGCGAATTGTATGTTGGATACCTAAGTCTACAAACAGAAACTCGGAATATGCAGTAATTATTGCTTTTATACTGCAACAATGGTTGCACCAATGCTCCTCAGTGTTGCGTTGTACTACTTTGCCTGTCTGGTTACATCTAACTTTGCAGTAAAACTTATATTTTCGAATGTAATGAGTGACTTTTTTCTTGAATTTTCTGAAGACGTTCCACGCTATTTAGATTTCTTTTTGAGCCCCCTTAGTGACGTCATCTTTAGATAACATTGAGTTACTTCAAACAAGCGTTACCATAACACTCCATCTGTTGTGAAGAGAATTCTGGTATAAAATTTAAGATACATTTTCTTTAGTTTTGAGGTTTCAAATGTAATATATTCTTGAGTTCTTCTGTATTGGGAGCCACGAATAACAGGGTCATTTGAGATGATTTCAAATCCACAAATATACATATAATTCATTAACTCTTCTGCTCACTAGGTACGTGGGAAATACCGAGCTGCGAAAATCCCAAATATTAGGTTTCCATTTTGTTATTGTGTATACTTAGGCAAAAAGTATTCTTTGCAGCATATGGTGAAATGGTTGCGATGTAGGCTGGTGGGACCAAGATGTAATGAATTAATGTACCACGGACCGCTAACTTGATATAATGTAAACCACCTATTCAGTCCGCTTTATAATTTTCATTTTTGTACAAAACCAAACCATTGAAGAGTCCAGAAATCTTCTTTGAAGGGCACAGACTCTATAAAAACGTATCTTATTAAGTGCTGTAAGAATTCCTAAAACATGTTTTAAAAGCTAATAAGGGGAAGCCTTGGAAACTTTTTCAGTAGGCTTATATTTAATCAGTAGAGTTATTTATAAGACTTTTTTGTTTGTTTGGAGGATATTGTTTCAAGTTGTGGATATAGATTTTGATATTTGTTCTACGTTAAGTTGACTTACAGCCAAAGATCTCTGTCCAAATGAAATGTTAACTGTAGTGGCTCCAAGAATCAAGCCTTTTGGGATGTTATTGATGTATGCGGATAAATATTGCCCAACGCTTTTAAGAAACTAAGATCATTCGGGAAATAATTACCTAATGATCCTACACATTGCAACATTACTGATCTTGTATCGTCAGTAGCACCCCTTTGAGAACCTCATATCTCACTCTAGCTGCTTCATGTGTGCTGCCTGCTTCTGATTCTATTGTGCTGTTGGTCTTTTCGGGGTTTAGAAGTTCTTTGCTGAACTCTGCTGTGTTACAGAACCTCCTTTGGTGTTTGTTTCATTTGCGTTTATGATTTGTGTGTGTGTGTGTAAATGGAATGAACTTCTTTAGGAAATGAAACACAGAATACGTCTACAGTAGTGCCCATGAAAAGTGAAGGGTTCACTTGTACTAATCACAAGTATAATCGGTCTGGTTTAACAAAAATTTAATAGAGCGGAAAAATAACGCACTGGGTGAGGAGGGCAGCGTGCCACTGTGCCATCGGACACACTCCACATCTGCTGCAGGCAGCTTAGAGCGCTGAACGTACTTCACCGCCATCTGATAAACGCACATATGGAGAGAGATCAGAAAACAAGATTCAAGTGCATGAAGATATGATACACTCCAGAAGACAGTCAGACAGACAGTCACTGTATTTTAAACTATTTATTTCGTGAACCTCGATGAACTGCTCGTGGTAATGTAGATTTATCTTTCTACTCCAGTTTCATCCTTGTAGGCCGTAACTATGGGTCTGAAGTTGGTGTGATGAGCAATGTGGAAAAGACTGGGTAGTCGGCAAAATTTAGAAGCTGTTTAAATAATTATGAGATTTACTATTTCAGTGAGCGAACATTTCACAACAGTACAGTCTTTGTGCCTAACGGTACACTACGCCGTAAATACGTGTGAAAATGGAGTATGGTTTTCCTTATTCTTAAGCTCTGGCCCCTGTGGATGTGAGTATTTGATACCTGTTCCGGCAGCTTTAGTGTCAGGTAAAGAGCGCCCGACAGCCGTTGGCTAGGTGGTTGAATCGGCCCCAGGGTTTGTCCAGACACTGTTGTGGAGAGGAATATGTCTTGATCCTCCGCGAATCCAACCCCGATTTCTGTGTTGTCTATCCCAGTGTTATTTGTGACTAGAAAAACTTACCTTTAGTTACCACACCGGCTAAGCTATCCCGGCCCCACAGTCAGTCTCAAATAATGATTGTCAGATTTGGATTCATTATTACGCACAGCAACGTATTGTACAATGCGGGTCAAAATTTGTTGTTTTCTCTACAGTTTTATTTTTACAGAACATCATCTGGTGACGGGAAAAGTGTTTTGTTTATTTATTAGAGTCTGGTAGCGCCTGTGAATTTATTGGATAATACGTCGTTAAGCGTTGTTTTCTGTCCGAGACGTTCGCTGTAGACAAAGGACAATATTTTCAGGAATGCAGTCGGTTATTATCTGCTGCCCAGTTAATCAGACGTTAAGCATGTGTATGGTGCCAGCTCAAATGACTACATCTGTCAAGAGTCTGAAAGTAACTTGGCCCGTCAGAATCTGCTGAGTAAGTATATTAACCGTAGTTTGTTGCCCGAGAACGGGCTTGGAAAGCGATAGGGGATAAACTTCTAAACCATGCTACCTGAGATGGAACGATCATAATCAGAAAATTAGGACTAGGAAACAAAGAACAGTTGTTAGTAAATGTTCCTTCGTAAATAGGACCATTAAAAACTGTAACCAGAAACCTGCAGGCATACTAGCTTCTTTCCCACGTAAACTAAACACGTTTAGAAAGAGGGTTAAGAATGTAGTTACAAGCAAGGGAATTCAAGTGGGGATTAAGTGTAAATAAGTGAAGTGATGTGAAGTGTAGTGATGTGGAGTGAACTGACGTGATTTATGTGAAGTGATTTTGTTCTGAAGTGAAGTAAAGTGAAGTGAGTTACTCTGAAGTTCTTGGGGACAAAAGCACCATGTACAATATGGTGACCTTATGCTGAGGGTGCTTGATTGTATTGTGACTATTTCATTTGGGGTGTATCTTGTACTGTGGTTGTTTTAACTTGTGTTGTAATGTTTGGGTGAGTGTATGTGTGGGTGTTTTGGTATTATGTGTTCTTTTATTTACTGTGTTTTGTATTGTTTTGTACTGTGTTTTTATTGTTTCGTTAATGTATATTTATTCTTATTTGTTTTGTCTGTAATAGTGTAAGGACTACTGCCACCGAGTGAAAATTACATTGCCATAATTAGTAGTAATAATAATAATAATAATAGCGATATAAGCACCATGAATAGTAACAACAGAATAGCTGCAACACTGTATTCCCTAGGGACATAGTTTGTCTCAGGAATATAAGTATAAATACCCTATATAAAGGAGATGATGATGATGATGATGATGATAATAATAATAATAATAATGTCCCTGAAACGTGACGTTTTACACATTTTATTAAGTTTTATTATTTTTTACACAAGAAACGATAGACTGGGCTTACAAAGTAGATGTTTCCAAACGCGTCCTTATTGCCTTAGCACAAAAGCAGTCTTCTGAGTTGTTGTGCATTTACCTCCGGCTTCCTCGACTAATATCAACTAATAGGAAAGCAATGGCATTAAGGATGTTGTTTAGAGTGCAGCTTATTGTTTGGCTGACATTTTATTACGGTACCAGGTGCCCTAAAAGTCAATTGACAGAGATATTAAAGTACTTAAATGATTACTTTAACTTGGCTTAAATTATTTTATTTGCAGTAATTGGCAACGCTGTGGCTATACTCGTTTTGTTTCTGTGAGCTATTGTGACATTTGTGTATGTGTTTATGTACTCACTTGTCGCTTCAGATTACTCAAATGCGAATAAAATATTACCAAAGAATGGCGAATTTTCTTTGCTGCAAACCTGTAGTAGAAGAAACATAAGAAAACTGAAGGGTTAATCACAGCGTTTACTCAGAATTCTGTAGGTGTCCAGCCACAAATAAGGCAAGTAAGATTTGAAGAAAGTGCAAGTGTTGCAGTCCTACAACGAAGTGAGTCATCGAGATTGGTCAAAATTGTGACGTGGTTTGTTGTTTTATATTCCGAACAAGTCATTAAGAAAGTCCGCAAATGAACTCGAACTGACATGAAGTAGCATGCATTTAATATTTCATTCTCTGGGAATCATGCCACACAGACCTCGCTTGTTGTATGCTTTGAATGATGATGACCCAGATTGATTGATGCATTTTCTGTTAATGGTTCATATTATTCAGGAGGCTAATCGCGGCTTGACAAAGGAGATGCTGTGGACAGGTGAAGCAACATTAATGAAAAGTGTTAATATAACACAACGGTGTTTAATGGAGTGATAAAAGTAACAACGAGTGGCAGAAGTAAAGCCACCTACTCGCATTGGTTCGCCCGCAGTATCGGCCTCAGCTTCTGTCTACTTGTTTTTGTACGTGTGTTTGTACCCTTCTCTCCCGCACGTCTCTTTCTTCTGTTTGGAAGATTGAGACAGCCATCTTGTCTGCAACTTTACACCTCTCTCTCAGACTACGTTATATTGCATCCAAAAGTCCATATTCTTCAAATTGTATATTTGTTATTGATTTTGACAATTCAAATGTATGGCTGTAAAAGTGGCAAGTAGAATATAAATTTTATGAAAAATCGGCAGAGAAGTGGCAGTTTCAGGTTTGGGTATCGTACCATTTATCAGAAATTTAGTTACGATATGTGTGTGTGTGTGTGTGTGTGTTAAAACTAAACCGAAAGTTAAATGGGGAAAAGAAATTTAATCCGAGAATGTGAGTTTAACCGGTCGCTGCCTGTCTACCCTAACAACTACGAACATCAAGATTGATGTTTCCCCTGAAGTTTGTACTGCATATACTGGCGTATTCTGGTATCAATGTACGCCATTCTGTGCTGTTGAAAACTTATCCTAGCCATGGTTACTTTGGCACGCTTTTTACTTTTTTATGGTTCCTGTTAAGGATCTATCATCCTACACGTTCCTTGTAAGTGACATCATGAAATCTAATAAGGACTTGTTTTTATGAACTTTTTTTTATTCGGTTTATAATGGGCCAGGTGCATATACATAAAGTGAAGTATTTCCTGAATTTGTGTCTGCATTCCTTTTTTTTTTTCAAGTACAGTCTGCCCCACCTTTCCCGACGGCAAGGTGGCTGCAACCTTGTTGCCCTTTACGACTAAGCCTTGCTCTGAACTACTCTGCTGCACCTGTCACGTGTCTGTCCGTCGCCCACCTGTTCTTGCTGATTACTGGGCATGACAGTCTCATTGAATGATCTGCACACTTCTCTTAATGAAACACCAGAGAGGTGTGCAGTCTGGGATCTTGATGAAGAATCAGGCTCTTTATTCTAGAGAATAATATTATGAGGTCCTTTTGTTTCTCCTTTATGCAGAATGTGATTTGTTAATGTATATTTCTTTTGTCTAATACAGGCGTGTTCTAGTAATGTCCAGTAACACAGAAGGGTGAGTGACTGTTACAGATTTTATTCGTAGGATTTTTAAAACATTTAGATCTAATTAGTGGATATTTGCCTTTTTTTTAGCTGCCTAAATTAAGACATTTCGAAATGCATAGGCACTGCGTGTTCAGGTTACGTGTGAATACACCCAATCCAGATACATTCAGGTGCGAGAGTTAAGGTTTTCGTAGCGATACACTTCTTTATTAAGGTTTATTATACTGATCAAAGTAATTTTTATTGGTCCTGAATTTTATTTTTATACATGTGTTATGAACTTGTTTTCCAGTTCATTTTTGATTTGTGAATTCATAGAGGAGTGGAGTAAAGGAAAATAGAGAATCATAAAATTCGTCAGTAGGTTTATAAGCACATTTTATTTTAAAATTGTCAAATTAAATTCTTTACGTAAATGTCACCTTGAACTTAAATTCAAGAAAGATCATACGTACTTGTCTCAGGTTTATAACCCAAGAATTACATTATTTAAATAGTCCTAGCCCATGGCACTGGGCTGCTGTTCACAAGGAATAAGACTGTCTGGTAATGCCAACCACAGTCCTTAGACATTTGTTTGAACATTTAAACCAATTCCAATCCTTCACACATGAAATCATACGGTTAGACATCCTTTTTTTTTTTTTTTTTTTTTTTACACCACCTTTTTTTGCCAAAAAATTCAAAAAATTTAAACTAAATATTTCGAAAAAAATTTTTTTAAGTGTGTCACAAAGAAAAGACCGATTTTCTTATCCCTCCTATATAAAAAACACGTCGACACTTTTTCGGAGATTTTATATATATATATATATATACTTCGAAAAAAATTTTTAAGTATGTCTCATTAAGAAGACCCCG
>Ga0136643_10008864_pt1 | contig 14752 bp, 15 predicted proteins | sample TergutLab28metaG_FD_96883 | JGI IMG/M metagenome (GOLD analysis project Ga0136643, IMG submission 96883) | Labiotermes labralis P1 segment gut microbial communities from Petit-Saut dam, French Guiana - Lab288 P1 (version 3) (version 3) | ecosystem: Host-associated > Arthropoda: Insects >... | reverse complement strand
GTCTTAGAAAGAAAGGTGAAGAATACACGTTAAGGTTGAAACCTTTAACGTCTTATAAAATAGATGAAGGAGATGCGATTCATATCTCCAAAGCAAGAATATTAGTGAGATAGATTCACTATATAAAGGAGGTTAAAATGGGTTTAATAAGATGTCCAGAAGGGCATTTATTCAGTTCAAGGAGATACGGAAGTATATGTCCTTATTGTCACAAAGCGGTAAGGCTTGCAAATGATGATGCCCTAGATGATGCAGAAGGAATTTATAATGATACAACACCATACATAGGCGATTTGGAAGTTATGGATCCAGTAACAGGTTGGCTAGTTTGTATAGATGGCCCTTCTAAAGGCAGAGATTATAAAATATTTACCGCTAAGAACTTTGTAGGTAGAGCGGATGGCATGGATATACAAATATTAGGAGATAACAGTATAGCGAAAAAGAACCATGCTATATTGGTATACGACCCTAAAATACGCAAGACACTTATTTTACCTGGAGATTCTAAAGGACTTGTGTATGTTAATGAAGAAGGAATATATGCACCACAAATGTTAGATGATCATGATGTAATAGAATTAGGTAAGAGTAGATTTTTGTTTATTTCGCTTTGTGGAGAAAGATTTGAGTGGGAAGATTTAGATGATGTGAAGAAGGATAGTAAAAAGCAGGACGCAAAAGAAGAAGAGGCAGTGTAGAGGGGGAGATAAAATATGAGTTTATCTTTAAAGGTAAAAGGAAAACATATCAACATTGAGCTTTTAGGAGAAGAAATAATTGAGTATAGATTTAAACAAGAAGCCCCTAACTCACTATATGCTAAAGGAATGTTTGACTGTTTTATGGAGATAAAAGGCAATATAGCATATATGGCAGAACATAGCTTTGCAGAATTAGAAGCTATAAGAGAATGGGTTGACAGAGAATTTGACGGTGATGGCTACTACAACTTTGTAGAAGTTTCATTTACACATGGCGGGGAAGTGGTTAGAACTACTACTTTTCCTGATGCATATGTAACGAGCTATGAAGAAGATATGGATACCCATTCAGGGCAAGGAATATTTACGCTTGTTGTTAGGCAGAAGTTGGATAAGATGGATTATTATCGCCTTTAATGGAGTCTCCCCTAGAATGCGAAAGCAACAACAATTGCAACAACAATTGCAACAACTAGGAGCACAGCCTATGCCTACGGATTTTTTAAATCCATTATCACTGCCAGATATATTACGAGAAATTCCTTCAGATTTAGCATTATCAAGGTTGACAGAAGATGAGTTTAGAGAAGTTATACGTAGGCGTAGAGGGCAACAATCTACACCACCTCAGCATGTGATTGAGAAAAGAAGACAGATAAGGATATTGATAGATCCTGGGCATGGTGGGAATGACTACGGAGCTCCACCTAGACCTAGTGATATAAATAGAGTAGAACCCCGTGAAAAAAATCTGGTTCTAGATTTTGCTCTAATATCACAAAAACACTTAGAAGTGGCAGGTTACGATATTGTTATGACTAGAACATCTGAAGAGTTTTAGATTCAGCACATATACTCAATATTATAAGTATGAATCCAGAGCATATTTTTGAGCATTCGAGGTTTGATAACTTTATGAAGCCATCAGAGGATATATCAACATTTCTCAAAGTGATTAGTAATACTGGGGTAAATTTACAAGTTAATATGTTGTTCCATAAAAATAATTTTCATGACGGTAAACCAGAATTTGTAGATGTAAAATTTAGAGGACTTGATATTGTATTATTGATTTCTTCTAATCTTATTGCAGAAGAAGTGCATTTTGGAGGTCATTTAAATCATGAAGTCCATATAAGACTTGAAAATATGAAGTACCAAATTTTTAATATAATACCAAATTAATATTCTGTCCCAGCTAGTTGTGAAGCAAAGAACTTTTCACAACATCTAATTAAATCTGGTAAGGCTATAACGAGTGCCTTAATAGAATAATTTGATGTATAGTTTTTATAATGGTGTAGGAGCTTAATATATGATAAAAAAATTTACTGTATTCGCCGTGGGAATTATGCTATTACTTATTAGAGGCATTTTGATTTTTCAGATCAGAACAGTATAGCGAAAAAGAACCATGCTATATTAGTATACGACCCTAAAATACGTAAGACACTTATTTTACCTGGAGATTCTAAAGGGCTTGTGTATGTCAATGAAGAAGGAATATATGCACCACAAATGTTAGATGATCATGATGTAATAGAACTAGGTAAAAGTAGATTTTTATTTATTTCACTTTGTGGAGAAAGATTTGAATGGGAAGATTTAGATGATGTGAAGAAAGATAGTAAAGAGCAGGAATCTGAAGAAGAAGCTGTATAACAAAGGAATAAAGAGTATGAAAATAAAACTAAACGACCAAACAACTGATTATACACATGGATTTTGTACTAGATGCAACAATTACACGAGCCTCCTAGGCGAACTGAACCTATGCAAAAGTTGTGAAAAAGAATACGAAAAAAGACAAATAAAAGAGAGTTCAAGAAAATATATAAAAGCAGGAACTCGAGAATACGTTGGACTTTAATTATGGAAATATATTTAACAATACTATTTTTACTGGCACTAACTTTGATTTTTGTAAGGTTTTATTTAGGAGTTTATAAACCAAAGGATTATTCTATAAAAGTTGCTAATGTACAAAATTTAGGAGATAGTGAATGGCAAAGCAACTATTTTACTGTTTTGCCTAAAAGGAATTCTCATCTAGTCTGTTTAGCAGATGGAATAGTAGATACTAAAAGCGGAAGATTGGCCGCTATAATAGCTGTTGATACAGTAAAAACAACTTTTGTAAAAGAAAAGTTTCCTACTTTTTTAGAGTTTGTAAAAAACTCAAAAATGGCTATAGAGAAAAATTTAAGAGAAAATATAAACACAAACAGCTTAAATATTCATTTGACTATTTTAAAAGTCGAAGACTATATCATCTATTATGAAAATATGGGCAACACAGTAATGGTATATAGAAATACTGAATTGATTTATTTAAGTGGAAATTCTAGATTTTCTTTAAAGCCAGGAGATGTAATAATAGTAGGAAGTGAAGGCACTATGGAAAACTTAAAGGAGGTGTATATACGATGGTACCTAGGTTTAACAGACCTCTCTCTCAAAGAGAAAAGCTACATGCTGTTGAAAAAGGCGCTCAGCTCGCAAAGAAGTCGAAACCAAACACTAATAATACTGGAAGTTCCCCAAAGAATCTAGGTATGGGGCCTACTTTACGTCGTCTAAATAGTGACTTTAAAACTAGATTTATTTCTGAAGCCGGAACATGGAGTCAAAATAGAGATTATTTTGCCTTTGTGGAGATGGACGGCTTTGCATGTTGGGTAGTTGCAGAATCTTATGATAATGATGATAAAAATGTAAGTGCAAAACTAGCTGTTGAAACGGTGTTAGATTTATTTGGGAAAAATCCTACAATATCTAAAAAGAAACTTAAAACTTACGTTCGTGCTGCACACGTTCAACTTATGGCACAGAGTAGGAAATTTGATCTTAAAGCAAGCATAATGGTTGTGGCAAGTAATTACAAACATATGCGTTATGCCTATTGTGGTAATTGTCGATTGAATGTTTTAAGAGGCAGTAATATTGTACATAAAAGCAAGGATCATAGTCTCTATCAGCAAATGATAGATGATAAAGATATTCCGAATGATGAAGAATTCACACCAGAAACTAGGAATTTGCTAAGTTATTTAGGTAAACATGGTGGTTTAGAAATCGGTGTTTCAAAAAAGATGACTCTTTATGATGAAGATGTTCTTTTAATTAGTACATGGGGATTTTGGAATAAAATAAATTCAGTAGAAATGTTAGATGCTCTTGAAGGGTCAGAAGAACCAGAAGATTATTTAGATACTCTTCAGGATTTATTTTTGAGCAAACAAGAAGGATTAGTTGATAATCACACATTAGCGACAGTTTTTGTTCATCAAACATTTCAAGAAAAGAAAAATAGAAAAAAACTTATTATAGCACTAATAATTATAACGGTAGTTCTTTTAACAATAGGTATAATTGTAGGAGTTTTAGTTCATAGAGCAAATGTTAATAGGAGAGAATTAATAAGTAATATTACGGAGCGGCAACAAGTAGGAGATACACATTTGCAAAACAATAACCTGCCGAGAGCATTAAGTGAATTTGAAAATGCTTTAGAAAACAGCCGAAATTTAAGAGTAACAGGTCGCCACGGTCCGACACACCAGGGACTGCGAGATGGCTTATTATTAAGGCAACTTGTTACAACATCTATGTTAGATTCTGAAACTTTATTTAACGAAGGAAGGTATGAAGATTCCAGAACTAATTTAACACTAGCTCTTGATGAGATAAACTATCATATAGATACTTTATATTTTTTAGATACCGATTATATAGAAGATAGAATAGCAATAGCTTATGATAACGATTTTATTAGAGAGTTAGTATCTTTAGGAGATTTCCAAGCAGAATTAGGTCAGTTTAACCTAGCGTTAAACAATTACTATCAAGCGAGAAATATAGCAGAGTCTAATAGAAATTTAAACCAGCAGAGAGAAATCACGCTTTTAATTGAAAGAGTAAGAAGTGAAATGCTACTACAAGAAAGAGAACTTTTAGACTCATTACAAAATATGGAACAGCAAGAATTAGAAGAAAGATTACAAGCAAATGAACAATTGGTTTTAGAAGCGACCCAGCAGCTTAGTCAAGGACTTTATGAGCGCTCTATAGAACTTTTCAGAACTGCTCAAAACAATTTTATAGCTTTAGGAGAATTTTCGAGGGCTATGGAAATAGAACAAAGAATTTTAGAAGCACAGGAATTAATAGAAACTAGGGAAGAAGGTGAAAGAGCATTAGTTGCGGATAACTATATGTCTGTAGGTGAAGGTTATATGCTCCAAAACAATTTTGGAAGAGCAATAGATAACTTTACAGCAGCAAGAGATATTTTTACGCTAATAAATAGGACAGACAGTGTTAGTCAAGCAAGTGAAAGAATAAGCTTGGCGAATACAAGACAAATAGAGTCCAATATGGCGAACAGAATATTAGAAATAAACCAAATAGAAGCGGAAGGAGATACATTACTAATACAAGGAGACTACATAGGAGCAAGAGAAAGATTTATGCAGGCTCAAATTCTATTTAGAGGAATAAACCAAATGAATAGAGTTCTTATTTTAGATGAAAAAATAAGAGGAACGATAGAACTTGAAAGAGCCTTAACAGTAGAAGAAGAAAATGAGTACGAAGGCGAAACGGAAATACCAATAGAAGAATCAGTAATAGAAGAGTCAATAGAAGAATTAATAGCAGAAGATACTTATGATATAAATGAGTATGAAAATAACATTATACACGTCGTCAGCAGTGAGGGGCTAAGTTTACTATCTATTGTAGGAAACAAAGCAAGCTTAATTATAGATTTTGAAGAAGATGTGGGGTTAGATATAGGTTTAGAAGAGGCCGAAGGGGTTGAAGAAATAGAAGAAATAGAAGAAATAGAAGAAATAGAAGAAATAGAAGAAATAGAAGAAATAGAAGAAATAGAATCAGAAATATACGAATACGAGAATTATTATTATGCTTAACTATAATATTAATATGGACAACCGAAAGAAGCTTAAGAAAGCTATTGATGATATGTATAAAAATACTATTACTTATAATGAAAATATGCACAATAAATTGAAAGACCGGATTTACAAAGAAATAGACAGTAATAGTTCATTCTATATATACACTTCAGCAGAAGAAATAGAGCAAATAGATCCTATTGATGAATTTTTAAGCCCTATGATACCAGCAGATTTAGAAAGTGCAGAATATAACTTAGCTGAAATAAATCATAATATAAAAAATGGGCAACACTTCACATTAGCAACTGTTTTTATGGAATGTGATTACCAAACGTTTAATGATCTGCTAAAAAATAAAAAAACTTATAAAGGAGAGATAATAACAGATACAAACATCTATGAAATACAATTCTTTATAGAACGATCTACAAAATATATAGATGAAATAGAAAAGCTTTATCGAATATTTCAAAGCAATGGAGTAAAATGGAGGACAGTAAACTGCCCATTTGCCTATAAATATATAGATATAATAATAAAAGAAGAATTAGCCATGGAAGGCAATATACAGGAGATAATAATAAACTTAGGTGAATATGAGCCTTATAAAAGGCCTGGAGTTATCCCTTTATGGAATATGACAAACGTAACAATCGAAAATCCTTCTAATTATATGCCTGTCATTGATAGGTTGATTTTTGAACATGAAATAAAGCTTGATAGTTCTATTAATGGCTACTTACTAGCTTCATATAGCAATGATTACCTATATCATAGAAGACAAGAAGAGGAATTTATTATCGTGACTTCAAAGGAAACAGAAGAGGCTCTTAATATTTTAAAGGTGAATAATCCTTCAAATTTTAGGAAAAATTCTTATGCTTATGAAGTATTATCAAATAAAAATATGCTTAGTCCAAAACCTATTATAAAAACAAAATCAGAGATATTAAATTTGATAAAGTCTTATGGAATGATTGGTCTTTTTGATATACAAATTTTAGAGATATACAAAAGAGTAGAACAAACTCAAAATCTAAATAAGTTTTTAGATAATAATGTAAGGAGCGATGCACATAAAAAAGTAATGCTTTTAACCTTTGAAGGTAATGAAAGGGATTTTTTGATATACGATAAAATGAGCTTTTTAATTTCTGAGATACAATTATTTTTTCCAGAATATCGATTGGTAGGTGAGCTTGGATGAATTATATATGGGAACTAGCAATGAGAGCGATAGAGCAAAATCTAAATCCAGAAGAAATATTTTACAAATATGGAATGCCATTTTCTCCATATATGGAGCTTAGCTTCGTGGATATGAACGAAACAAACGCCCTTAAAGAAGTAGAGATAAACCCTTATTACCGATACTATTCCATTTTCAAAGAGCTTTTTGAACCAAATCTGGAAGAAAATGAAGAGCTTATAGCAAATCTTCACGATAATCTAATTCACCACTTAAAAGATATAGATGTTTTTATGGGGATGTGTAAACGAGAATACCATATAAACTTTATTATAAAAGATATGCAGGCTAGTCATTTCGGGGATTATGTAGGTGAAAATATAGGCATTTTTTCACACGCAGAGAAAAAAATATTGGCCAACAATATATTATATCTTTACGAAACAGGTGAAAATATCTACCTTCTAAAAGAAACTATAAAAAAAATATTTACAAATGCCTACATACTTTCGAACACAGAAGAAAAAGATGAGGTAGTATTTTTCTTGCGAACGAATGAAACTGAGGCTAAGCATCTAAAAATAGAAATTATAAAGCATATATTTTTACCATTTAAGTTTAATATTTTAGTTTACTGGGAGCTTATTTTCGGGGTTATGGGAATTCCAGAGCTTATGAAAATGGGTGAAACAATGAATTATTAGAAATAGTCATTTTACTTAAAAATAATTGAAAGTAAATCTGAAACATGCGGATATAGGCGTTTTTCAGCTGAAGCTTGAGATGGTTTTCAAGTTAAATTACTAGATAGGAGAAAAGAATGAGATATAAATATTCACTTAATAAAGTAGAAAAGCCCTTGAACGCTACATATACAGAAGAAGAGTTAACAAGGTTAACTACTTTAAATCTTAGAGAGATATGCCAAAAAGAAAAGCTTCCAGTTGGTGCTGTTTTCAAATCTGACAGGGCTTTTTTGATACGCACGATTTTAAAGTATAGAGGAGCAAGAAAGAAAACTTTTATAGAGGACTACATAGCAGATTCTTTTAGCCATTTGCTTGATATAATCAATAAAAAACTAGTTTTTGAAAGCAGTAAAGAGATAAAAATACCTACTAGGCTTACTCTATATAAAAATCTAGAAATGGATAGCCATGATAACTATTTCGTACATGGAGAAAATCTGAGAGAAGGCAGTGTTCTTATTTTAAATGCGGAAAAAGAGGTTTGTGGTATTTTAAGCTTAGTTTTTGATAAACATAAAGATAAATTTGTACTACACTCAAAAGAAAATCTTATGATAGTAGAAGAAAATCTACACAAAAATTATAGTTTGGGATTTTTAAGTGAAAAAGCTTCTAAACATTTGTATGAGTTTTATTATGGCTATGAAAAGCGATTGATAAGTATGAAGTGTAGAGTAGTTCCTATTTCTGAGTTGCATGTTTTAAGTATAGCACCTGCGATGACATCACTGGTTATAGATTTTGGGACGAGCAACTCTTCGGTAGGTGCATATCTAGATGAGCATTATGTGAATCAAAAAACCAAATGGGATTTGCTAAGAAAAGGAATCACTTTTAATAAAATAAACAAAATAAAATTTCAGGAAGATGAAATAATCCCTACTGTAATTAGCATTAGATCTTGTGGGGAGGGAGAAATCGTATATAGATATGGTCATGATGCGTTGCATTTTAGTAAAACTTATGGATACAATAGCCCAGCAACAACTTTTTTTGCGATTAAAAGATGGGTAAATGATTATGAAAAATATGAAGATGTTTCAGATGAAGAAGGAAACACAGCAAGAGTTTTGAGGAAAGACATTCTTAAAGCTTATTTTGAATATATAATTAATGTGTCCTGCCGTCAACATAAGTGTAAATATGAAGTGTTGCATATAACAAGCCCGATAAAGCAGAAGCAACAATTTTTAGAAATGTATAAAGAAATTTTAAAAGGCTATGAAATAATAGTAGATACAGCTTTAGATGAAAGTATATCAGTTCTTTATAACTCAATATCAAATCAGATAGAAAAGCGGAACTTTGAAGAAAGAGAGTATTATAACGCATTAGTAATAGATTGCGGAGGAGGAACGACAGATTTAACAAATTGTACTTACTTTATAGAAGATAATCAAATAACATATAAGCTAAACTTAACAACAACATATGCTAACGGAGAAACAAATTTTGGTGGTAACAATATAACGTATCGTATCTTTCAGTTTTTGAAGATAGCTTTTTCTGAATACTATACAAAAAGAAAGATAATCTCTATAGAAGATGTCTTTAAAACAGATGTTCACGATATTTACCGATATATAGATTCTAATAGCCATGCGGAAACATACAATTTTTTAGAAGAACTATACGAAAATTGCGAAGGAATAATTCCAACAAAATATTACGATTTTAGAAATTCTCCTTCGGAAGAGTATATGAAAGTTAGAAGCAATTTTTATTTTTTATGGAATTTGGCAGAAAAGATTAAGGTAGATTTTTTTCATGCAACTTCGGTAGCACAGACATCTTTCCATAAATATGGATTAAAAGTAGATGTTAAAAGTAAAAAAATAGCTCCAGAAGAGATATGGAGGTTGAATATTTATAAAGACTTGAAAAAGCACATCTTTAGTAAAAATATAACTAAAGAAACGCATGAATTAGTTTTGCATACAGAGCTGCCAAATATAGTTATAACAAAAGAAGAAATAACGGCACTTATAAAAGGTGATATATACAACCTTATAAAGAGATTTATAGAGCCTTTATATTTGAAAGGTGAGCTTGATGGCTTTCATTTTATAAAACTAACAGGTCAAACATGTAAAATAGATATATTTAGAGATGCACTTAAGGAATTCATACCAGGAAGAGTAATAGCAGCTGCAAAGAAAGAGAAAACAGTAGATGATTTTAAATTAACCTGTTTGGAGGGAGCTATTAAATATCAAAACTCTAAGGCTATTGGTTTGATTGCACCTGATTTAAAGAATAATGCACCAATAACACCTTACAAGCTAATCGCTTTTACTCATAAAGGCGAAGAAGTAACGATGATATCAAGTCTTGAAGAACTACCAAAGAGTTATGGATTTGTTTCAAGAAATATAGAGACAGAAAGTGTGATACTAACCCTTTGTGATGCGGACGGGAAGGCTCTTCATAACTATCCATTGGCTACTCACATAAATGATTTCAACCCAACAGATTATGTGAAAACTAATGAAGATTATTCCCAGAAAATTCCTCAAGATGATTTGGATAGTATAGGAGAAAATGAAATAAAAATATTCACATATGCGTTTGAAGATAAATGGGGATTTCATGTACTACCTTTAGCTCGTAGAGGAGAGAATGACGATTTGCTAATAGGAAAAGAACTATACTTACCTTTTGAAAATGATGAATGGGAGGCAAACTTCTTCGATGGAAAGAGATAAAACACAAGAAATAAGGTATCCTTTTTTTAATAGGGATAGAATATTAAAAATAGAAATGCTAGAAAATCTGAGAGATTTTCCAAGAAGTCTTTTAGAAATATCTAGTTATGATCTTTCAGATGGGATTATAAATGGTTTGTTCCCAACTGTAGACAAAGATATAATTACGTTTGCAAAAGGAATAGTAAAATACAAGGGACAAGTCTATCTTTTTAACCCTTTTACTATAAACTATGGTGCTACAGAAGAAGAAGTACTTATAACACTAAATTTTGAAGAGATAGAAGAAGATAAGGATTATAGTACAATGCCAGTGAAAATAAGCTTTTCCAAAGAAATCAGCAGTCCTAATCAACTAGAAATAGGGAGGTTTAAATTAAAGACAGGTGCATATTTGAGAAGCAACTATCAAGATTTATATGACTTTACAACGGAATACAACACTATAAATATAGTGAATGTAAAATATGCAGGTTATAAAGAACATACTTTAAGCCATTTGGTATTGAAATACTTTGCTCGAGCAGTGATTACTGCTAGGAGTGAAAATCCATTAGATGTGAATTTTTCTTTGCTTTGCTTAAATAGTGAACGTATAGAACGAGAACCAATACTTTCTTATATGGCGTATCGATTAGAAGAAGAAATTACGCCTATTTCTAACATAGAAATGCACACAAAGTTAGTAAAAGTCTTAGAAATAATCAAGAAAGAAAGTTTTGGATTAAGAAAGCGTACAAGAGCTGATAGAAAAATTATATTAGATTAGGAGGAACAATGTGAAAAGATTAATAATAACAATGCTTGCAGTATTGTTTTTAAATACAACGGTGAGTGGCACTGTATCATTGCCATTTACCGATGAAACAAACTATGATCGAATAGTATTTTTAATAGATGCTAGTGGCTCTATGGGAGCAAATGACCCATATAGATTAAGGTTAGAACTTGCAAATATGATTATAACTCTTGCTCCAATACATATTGAAGTTGGATTTATAGCATTTGATGATGAAATTGTAGGAAGCTATCCAATGACTACGTATAGAGACACAATACAAGCAGCTATAGAAAGTATAGTTGCTAGGAGCTGGACAGATATAGGCCTTGGCCTTCGTTATGCAATGGAATTAGCAGGAAACAATGAACGCACAGTTGTAGTTTTTCTTACAGATGGTGAGAATATAAGTATTAGTCCAAATGGTCGAGGCCATCACAATGCTGTAGCAGACGAACAATATGCACTTGAGCTAGCTAGAACTTACAATATCCCAATATATGCTGTTCGATTTGGAACAGGTTTTGGAATGGACTATTTAACATATTTAGTAGAAGAAACAAGTGGTCGAACATATCAAATAGACAATCCTTCGCAATTTAGCACAACATCTCTCCAGTTAATATCAGATATATTTGGTCATAATTTTATGCTTCATCAAGAAACAGTATATGTTACTGTTACGAACACCCCGCCAATTTTTATCGGAGATCTGCCAGATATTTTTCTAAGAAATGAAAATCCAAGGGTGATAGATTTAAATGAATTATTTTATGATCCAGATGGAGGTTATTTAAGCTTTGAACTAATAGGGGATTATGTAAACATAATAGATGATTTATTAGTAATTGACCTAGAGACTATACAAGAACTCAAATTCACGATAATAGCGACAGATGAAATAGGAGCATCTTTTGAGCAAAACTTTAATATAAGAGTAGTTTCATTTTGGGTATATCACCAAACTGCATTTTGGATAATAGGAGCTATATTTTTAGTTCTCCTGTTATTGTATCTTTTATTTACAAGGCGAGTTAAATATGGAACAGAGCCAATAATACCAATACTTCATAACAATCATCTTTTTAAAGAAGCAAGATTTGAAGGATATTTCTTAAATACGTTAAGCGGAAATGAAATACCAATATTAAACTGGGGAGCAGCATATATAGAAAATAAGAATATTATCTCATTAGGAGAAATGTTAAATATGCTGGAGGTAGAAGAGAAGTTGCCAGAAGCCCATAAACTATTCTTTGAAGCGGGAAACAACAGCACAGTTATATTCCACCATATGACGGATTGTGTGATAAGTTTAGGAAATAGAAATATACAGAAAGGTAAAAAAGAAGTTCTTAAATTTGATAGCAAGCTATATATAACATTTGAAGACCACGTAACAGAGATAGAGATACGCTATAAAAAGGTAAGGAAAAAAAGATATGGAATTGGAACGACTTAAAAGAATATCAGAGTTAGAAGATAGAAAACTAGCAAGAGAGATTTTATATAATGTTCATAGGAAAGTAGAGGCTAATAACTTAGAGCAGTATGATATTTTAGAGAGACAGATATATGAAGAAATAAAAGACCCATTAGAGAAGTTTTATATCTACACTACGATGGAATATAAGGAAAATTTAGACGTTAATGATGAATTTATGCAACCAATGTTGGAAGTAAACAACAGTATTTTTTTAGCGTGTAATGATGATAAGTTAAAAAAAATATTATCTGAGAATAGAATTTATAAAGGAGTAGTTAGAACAGAAGAAAACGACTATAACGTAGAAGTGAAGCTTTCACAAAGTTATAAGTATATCGGAGAAATAGAAAAGCTTTATAAAATTTTTAGGATTAATGATTTAGAATGGCATACAATAAACTGCCCACACGTTTATAGATTTGTAGATCTTGTTTTCGATTTGGACATAGAAGAGGAAGAGATAGTAGAAATCAAAGTAGATTTAGAAGAATATGAGGAGTTTAAAAAGGTTAACTTAGTACCACTATGGAATGTGCAATTTTTAAAAATAAGAGATGAATCATTTTCGATAACTTCAGATGGATTAAACTATGAGCATTTCTTAGAAATATCAGAACAACACGGCTATTTAGTAGATAGAGGAAATGAGCATTATATATCATTTAAATATGAAGAAGAAAAAATGATAATAATATCAGACTATGATATGCCATTCACTTGGAATATGGTGATGATAAAAAAGAAGATAGAAAGAAATTATAGCTACGAGATATATTCAAACGATAGGAATTTGAATTTTTTAAGTCGTTATGCGATTTTAAATCAATCAATAGTGCCGACTAAGGGAGAAGTTTCACGTTTAGTTAAGCTATACGACCTTGGGAAAGAGTTTGAATTTGTAGATATTTATATTTTAGATGTTTATGATAAGGAAATAAAAACTAGAAACTTTAATAGTTTTATGAAAGATGATATACGAATAGAGAGTTACAAAAGGATAATGCTAATAACATTTAGGAGTAAAGTAGGAGCAGATAATTTAGAGCATGAGAAAATAAGCTTTTTCATATCAGAGATACAGCTTTATTTTCCAGAGTATAAATGTGTAGGAGGATTAACGATATGAATATTAATTTTGAAATAAGCATTCAGAAATAACCTTAACAGAACATAGTGTAAAAAAAGATGATATAGTGGATTTAACAGTAATATTATCATTCAAGGGAAAGGAGAGTCAACCCCAAAATGACAAAAGAAAAATTCGTAGATGAAATAATAGTGAGGCACATAACGAAAGCGAAAGAAGAAGCCAAAATAAAAGAGCGAAAAAAGGAGAAATATGACAAATGATAGAAATAATATATCTATACCTAGACTACACAGGTTATGAAATAAAACATGTAAACGAACTAAAAATAACCCACGCAATCAACGAACACTCCGAGCTTTTTATTTCAGCTGTTTTAGAAGAAGGTGAGAGCACATCTCCAATATTTAACACTAATGTGGGTTCTCAAATTGGTGTCAAAAACGAAGAGACAGGAGCTATTATTTTCAAAGGCATGATTAAAGATATACAAATAAAACATCTATCTAAAGCTTACACCGTAGAAATCTCCGCCATCTCCAATACATTTATGTTAGATGCAGAGCTAATAAGGCGTTCATTCCAAGATGAATCAATGATGTATACTGCTCTGGTTGACGAAGTTATAAGCGAACATGATGGTTGTGCTTACATCTTTAAAGAAGATGACAAACCAATAGAAGCCTTCACAATGCAATTCGATGAGACAGACTGGAGATTTATAAAACGAATGGCTTCCCGCTTCAATGCTGGATTAGTAGTAGATCATCACTTCGATACACCCAAATTCTTCTTTGGAATACCACAGGGTCAAAACCACGGTGAACTTGAAAACTACAACTTCTACATGAAAAAAAATGTAGCAAGCTACATGGTATCATCAAAAAACTGGAACGACAAAATATCAGAACTTGATTCTATAAACTTTTTCGTGCAAGCCGATAAAGAATTTACGATAGGAGATACAGTAACTCACCAAGGAACTAACTTATATGTAAAATCGTTCGAAGCTAGTGTAGTAGATGGAGCTTTACTGTACACCCACGAACTTTCCACAGAAAACGCCTTAACACAAGATAAACTATATAATAATAAAATAATAGGCTTATCAATAGAAGGAAAGGTTTTAGAG
>Ga0136643_10008863_pt1 | contig 14752 bp, 8 predicted proteins | sample TergutLab28metaG_FD_96883 | JGI IMG/M metagenome (GOLD analysis project Ga0136643, IMG submission 96883) | Labiotermes labralis P1 segment gut microbial communities from Petit-Saut dam, French Guiana - Lab288 P1 (version 3) (version 3) | ecosystem: Host-associated > Arthropoda: Insects >... | reverse complement strand
GGCAACTCGAAAGCACTTACACCAAGAGCCACGGAAGCAAAGTACTCCAAGCAAACCCAATGAAGCGCGCCATACGATATCGAGTGTTTCACAAGCTGCGGTTTCGTTTTAGAAATAAGATTTTAAAGGTCCACAAATTCATATCCAAATGCTGTATGTTACTAGTATAGGGACTCTGTAGACTACAGATTGTAACGTTTAATATGTTTCTTGAGTAGCTGCAGGTTTGTGAGCTTCTCAGAAAGGACGCTGCTCCATGCAGTTAGTTTAGTTAGTTATTTATTTAAGAAGGAAGAAAGTATTAGACTTAGTCGCTAATGAGAAAATATTGTTCAATGTCGTAAAGTCCTAAATTTCATACAAATAATACGTATACAAAAATTCAGTATCCACACTGCCTCCACACGACAGAGACCAATTCAGCACCATACAATGTTCCACTGGACAAGGCTGCACAATGAGCATGCTGCTATTCGTTTTGGTTTTGAATCCACTGATATGCCTGTCGGAGCGACAAGTTAAGGGCATTAGAACTGGACTTCGGACAACGAAAACCGCGGTGGCGGCATACGCCGAAGATGTCACGAGTTTTGTGACGGCGCCTGCATACATTCAAATAATCGGGGACCTCCTATTGACCTACGAAAGGGCAACGGGTGCTCGTTTGAACACCCGAAAATCCAAAGCTATGGCGACAGGCTCGTGGGACATATCGATAGACATGATGGACTTCACTTATTATCAGGAAATAACCATACTTGCCCTAAGATGCATGAGTACAGTAACCCGTTCACAGAATGTCATTTGGTCGAGGGCAATGGGGAAGGTCAAAGCCCTGGCGAGAGAGGCGTACGGTCGGGACTTATGTCTAAAACAACGAATCCACTACGTGCATAACTTTTTACTCTCCACACAGCACAGATTTTTCCGACCCCGAGGGAGGGAGAGTGACAACTCTTAACGTCAAAATCCTGGTATATGGCGTGGTGCGGTCTTCAGGGTGCCTCTGTCAACCTCACAACGCCGGACGGAGGCATGGACTTGATCGATGCCGCAGCCAAATGCCATGCCCTCTTTCTTACCAGATTTTGAACCCAAGCGGACAGGAGTGTGTCGCTGACTGCTGAGTGGCTCTTTGTATCGCCTCGCTATTTCCCAGGACGAACCCCCTCCCCCCCCCTCCCGGTCACATAAGAGTGATTCCTCGGACCTTGGAATACCTACGCATTTATTTTCACGAATGGGCGTATATGGAACTCCAGAGGCAGGCCGAAACAGGGCGGGCTTTTAAACGAAAGGTGTATGACACCTTGCGAACTATGTCTACAGCGGAGACGAAACCACGGGTGGTGCGCATCATGCATCATCAGCCAGCCATTGACTGGTCTCGAGTGTGGGGCAATCTCCACAACGTAATTTCGCCAGATGGAGCTAAGTCAGCATGGTACTTGGTGATTCATCATATTATACCCAAGAAAGTGAGGTTGCGCAGAATTCGACTGACGGACACGGACAAATGTACACAGTACTGCAGGCATGACACCAAATTAAATCGCCTCACCGCGTACGGGGTGAGATAGGAGATTTGGGAATGGAACCGCCCACGGATGGCTCGGTTACAAAGGACGGACCCGAGACGCATACCCAAGGAATGACCCCTTCGTCCCTGTTTCAAACTGTGGCCCCGACAAATACATCAGGCGACCATGTGGTTATTGGCGAGTATGGGTTTTTGTGTGGTGAATCACCGCAGGACCTTATCGGTACTGGACAGCACTGACTGTATACGTCGGACGCGGTGGAAGTTATATCAGGACAAAAATAGGATGCAACTGATGGAGAATTATGCAGACGTGTTTTAAGCAGGCAAGGAATACCGGAACTCTCTACTAACGGGATGAACAGCAAGCACACAATTCGTCACTTGCACACATTACGCAGGCCTAAAAAATCAGATCTCTCACACCTCTTTTTTTTAAACCCGTCTGCATGTTGACACCCGTCCGGGGAGCAGGATTGATAGTTTGGAATGGCAGGAGTGGTGGAGGAAACGCGTATTGCATTACGTTGGCACTTGAAACTGTGTATTTGAAACCATTAACTATATACATGTTTTGTACAATAGTTGTCTGTGAATACGTGGCCTTTGGCTGTTCAAAATGAAGGAATGTAAAAAAAGGTACACATATTACCTTCACAACATAAAGACAAATTTATCACACACAAACACACCAACACAGAGACAAATGGAATACACACACTGCTTTCCATAGACAGAAATTTAATACATACAGTGCCTACACAACATAGAGACCATTTCAGTACACAAACTGACAACACAACATAACGACCAATTCAGAACATACGTAGCTTTCACAATGTGTAAACAGTTCGTTAGTAATTCTGTAATTTCTGGGAAATATATTTGGACCCTGTGCATTTTCTAATGCCAGTACACCATTCTGAGTAAACGATGTTCTTCAGATTGGCTCAGTATGCAATTCTAGGTTTTGACGGTGTGTATAAGGTGTGTAGGCTACATGCCTAACAGGGAAGCTTCATCAGCGGAAGTGGAATCATAGAGTAATAATAATACTGATAAACCACTTTTATTACAACGTCATAAATAATTACTGTTATTCAGGATTGTAATACTGTAATTCAGGATTGTGGTTCAAGGCTTGTAAATAAAATGTGGGTAAAATGAAGATCATTTTTAAGTGTTCAAATAGAAGGACTATTTTGTAATTTGGGCAAATTCTGGATTTATTGTAGATACGTTCTCCTAACAAACAAAAGGCAAGAAGTGTGTATATTGCTGATGTGACAAGTTTTCAATAATATTTCTAGATATGTACCATACGAACTACCTTCACCTACAGATGACACTTGTGTCGCTGCCGTTCTGCTGTCTTCCTTGCCCTTTCTATCTGCCCGTGAATTCTCCTACCCAGTGACACTCTGATTCGAATCTGTACCCTGGATTCTTGCAAATTTCGCTTTGGTCGTGTAGTTCTCAATTCTGTTTCGGCAGGGACCCTCAGGGCCAGGGTCCTGAAGTAATGTTGCAGTATAAGTTTTAGGTTTTTGCTTTTTTTGTTATACTCGGTAAAACTCTCGTTTTCTGTGTTGTTTTGTACATTGTACGAGTATTTGTGATGATTACAAATTCTTTGAGCCTAGACTGAACTCTTAAGCTTGTATCTTAGTGGGGCCATATCGTGCTCACTAACAGTCTTAGATCCATCTAGCAAAGTGTTGCGTATGGCCCATTATATTGTCTATGTTTATTGTATTTTGCTTCGCATTCCCCTGGCCTCAGCGGTTCAGGTCAGATATGTGATTAGGACAGCTGGCCAACGGGAGACGGGGTGCGGTTATGTCCGTCGACGTGAACGAGGTTTTCATCGACATGTCAGACTGGCCCTACTTTGTGTAGAATGACAAAGAATAGCGGTCGAATAGCACGTGCGTACGGTGGCACATCGCTTGTGACATTTTGACTTCTTATTTTCTGCTCTATCTACATAAGTCTACGTGAATTTCGAAAGTGCAGCGTTTTAAAGTTAAGTGCTCTTATTGAACTGAAATACTGAATTTTAATAAACCACTACGTAATTATGGAAGATTTGTATAGCGATCGAAATAGGGAACATTATCAAACTTTATTTCTGGTTGAATTCTTAATGCCAAAGTATACAAGAAAGAGACGAAAATTACGAATCTCAAGACAGAGTGTAAAAAGAAGGAACAAAAGACACTCTTTGTCAGTCTCTGAAACAAGGAGTTCAGTGTGGATTGACATGCCCCTTAGGCTAGAAACTTATACAGAAATTTTGTAATCTAACATCATGCTTCTTACCTTCTTGTTGTCAAGTGTATATCAGCGTTTGTGTTCTAAAGGTGCAGTATTTGCGGCTGTGTGGACATGATACTCGCATATTGTGGGCACTACGTCGACAGATATCTGGGACTTCACAAACCAGGTTTATGGGTCGACACATCAGCAATTTCGTTGTAATATTTTTACAAGTCATCTGTTTTTTACTTTTGATGCAGGACGAGCAAATCTTCCGTTTCACAAAACACCGTTTCGACTGATATGTAGCTTCTGCTGTGGACAAATTAGAGTCGTTGAATTGTGTGGACTGTATAAACGGCGGACATTTTCTGCTGGGTAAAAGGACCTTTATGAAGAAAAAGTATCAATCGCTGGACAACTAAAGATTCTAGTGCAATATAGGCTCATATTCTGCTAAAATCGTAAGACGCCTTCGAGAGAGGAAGTAAACGAAAGAGAAAAGTAAAATTTTCCTTTACACACACCACGAAGGCATCTGGGGGAAAGGAGGTATAGCCCCGCTTATTCTTAATCTCTGCGTTATGTACAGTAGAATATTTAGCGCATTGAATAGGAGGCTGGGTGTGCCCCAGAGCCGTCTGGAATTTTTGGAGAAAAGAAAAATTCCCTATTTTTCTATCGGCATCCATATCCCAGATCGGCAGGCCCGCAGCCTAGTCATTATACAGATTGTCCAGACTCCTGAGACGTAATTTTAAAGAGTATAATACGAAGAATGACACTCAAAACATGGCAAGTATTGGAAGATTTTAAGGCGAAAGATTGTGGCTGTGTGATAAATGTGATGGAAAGATGTTACCTTTTATGGACTCATGAAAGGACTAATGTAATACGAGAGGGTAAGTTCAACAACAACGAAAGTTATATAATGCGAAATAAGACTTACGAAGAAAACCCCACATTGTTTCTCTAAATACAGCTTCAGGCAATAACCAGAGAATTGTGAATGTATTTCCATACAAACAGCAGTAAAGTCTGTACTGGGACAAGACTTAAAGTAAATAGTCTTAAAATGGTAATATCCATAACATGTCGGTCAGGAATGTAAAGGTTTTATGACTAGTTGAGCGACATTCAATTAACAAAAAAGGACAGCAACAGATCTCCGTTTTGCTCCTGTTTAGTAAGAAGCATGGTGGAATGGAACAATTCCAAATTTGTATTATGCATAGTGGTCACTGATTTACCAGTTACCATAATTATCTTTTGCCTTCTTTAACGCTTTTTGGTACCTAGAGGTAGGTTATAGTTATTGAATTCTACAATATAAACATTTAATTGTTATAATAATTTCTCGCCTTTAGCCATAAGTACCGTACGCAGCTGAAAATGGAGACATTGCCTTAACGCTTTCATAACTCTTCTTATTCTTTGCACAGTGCGCTGTTGTTTACTGATTATTAGAACGATTAGCAAATATTTCCATGAACAAATACTAATCCACACAAAATAAAACCAAAAAATGCCCTAATGTAAAACTGTATATTTACATACAATCTGTCATAATTCTGACATGTTTCGAACTATCTTGATCATATTAAAGAAGCTACTTCACATCCATAAATTGTATATAAAATCATGGATGGATTATTAAAGTACCAAAATTTGGGTATAAAATGTCTGTAGATATCATAAATTTCTTTTCATCAACACAGAACCGTTTCGTAAGACGTGAAGTTTGTAGTATTATAGAATTTTACAAATGTTCTGGAATGTAACTTAAGAAAATAATTGTAAATAGTAATGATAATAATGAATATAAATAACAGTACACATAATTACATACGACTATATTTGCTTAGTGATTATGCGTACGTCATACGATGGTTATTTTTGTGTACTGTATCAGGGGGATGTCAAGTTTATGTTTTGGTAGCCAACTTTAATCGGCTGGTATTTGTAACAGAGTAGCAAACAGTTTTATTTGAGGTACGAAATTAATTTTTATAACATGTTTTAATGGATTTTAAAAATCAAAGTTTAAGAAATCCAGTATTTTTAAGCTCCCTTTTTTTTACTATCGACTGTGTGCAATTCTACATTTCACATGCATTTATTCTTGTTACAGAAATTTATTTTATTTTCGGTAGTGGATGAATATCTTCAGTGCATTTTTATTTAGGTAGCTGAATGAACCCTATATATATATTCTTCGATTTCATTACTACCAGATTTATCTTATTCATTTCCGTAAAATATTGATACCGTTCCAAGTCTCAAGTACAACAAAGAGCATAATTAAAATAATTCGTACGTCTTGAGCAAAATTAATCTACGTTCATATGTATTGCCTCCGCAAAAATTCAACTTAAAACAAGAAAAATATATATAGCCGTCTCCACAGTTCTTTTCTACTCTAAAATCTTATTTCAATTACAGCATTATACGCTTTCACTAATACTGCAATTAATATAATGCTACAACATCACAGTTCTACAACGATACATTCCAAGCCCCCTTATTTATACATATCACGTACGTTATATACATCTTGTAACACAATTGTAATTTCCGAGATCTCCCACAAATATTGCACCTGTATTATTTATTTCTATTGATATCCTTTGAATGGGCTTGCGAATGGCTGCTAATATAGCGGAATTATATATCTGATTTGTTAAAATGATAAGTTTGTGTATTGACTGAGAAAGCATGCATTTTTAGTATGTATGTATGTATGCATGCATGTATGTATGTGTTTATGTACGTTTGTATGTATGTATGTATGCATGCATGTATATATGTATGCATGTATGTATGTATGTATGTACGTACGTATGTATGTATGTATGTATGTATGTATGTATGTATGTATGTATGTATGTGTGTGTGTGTGTGTATGTGTAGGTGTGTATGTGTGTATGTGTGTGTGTGTGTGTGTGTGTATGTATGTATGTACGTAGGTATGTATGTATGCATGCATGTATGTATGTGTGTGTGTATGTATGTATGTATGTATTTGTGTTTGTGTATGTATGTGTGTGTGTACGTATGTATGTAATGTATGTATGTATGTATGTATGTGTGTGTGTCTGTATGTAAGTATATGTGTACATATGTATGTACGTATGTTTGTAGGTAATGTACGTGCGTACGTACATACTTACTTATATGTATGTGTGTATTCTGCATATAATACTATTTTAAAGAAAATGTCCTTAATTGTTCCATGTATTTTGCAAGATTTCCTTTAGAGCCCGATTTTAAGTGACACTGCTGACACCCATTGTATTCAAATTTATGTGTATACCCTGCGTGAAAAGCCTTACAATCTCTTATAATTTCATTAATTAATTACATGGGAATTTTGTGGACGGTCATGTGCTGCAATTTCCCTTTACCCAATCTGACCTATAAGTTCTTGTCATATCAGAAACTTTTTGTTGTTAATCTTGTCAGAAAAGTAAATTTACTGAAATATTGGACAGGTCGTAACCTAAAGCTAAGTGCGCATTCAGTCATTCAACAATACTGCCAATTACTGAACGATTTATTGTAATAAATGCTTACACTTTAAGACGAGAATGACGAATCACTTGGCACGGACTCGCTTAGGACTGGTAAGAGATCTGATCACTGCAGCTGATAGTGTGGGAAGTCAAGAACACAGACAGGTGCATATGTTCAGTTGCTTTCGTTTCAAGCCAGTTAACTAACTACGCGAGGAAATGTTCTTACTGACAAACTGGCAGTTGCTCATCAAATCAAGAATTTCACAGACGTGAGATATCAGGAATTTTAAGATCGTTTCCGAAAAAATCCGCCACTGATTACTGTTACGAATAAAATTAATCCAAAACGTTAAAAATACGAAATTTAATTAAATTAATATTGTTATTGGGAAGAATTTATTAGTGCAAACCCGACCCTCTCTATGTCGTACACTTGTCCTTTTGCCTGAAGTTCATATCTGTGCCCATGCTCGTAGTTTTTGATTACTGAATTGGAGGCTAAATGACCAAAACCAAATTTTAAAAGCTTAGTTTAAGAATGTTGTATTTGTCATTGTGATATTGAACGACAAAAGGCTTTCTTTATATGGTCACCATATTCTTATCTTCCATTACACATAAATATTCTGTCATTAAATCGTGTATAATTTTGCTACAGTTCGTTGCCACATGCTCCTTATTATTCCAAAAATTTGTATTGAGTAGTTCTTTTGTTTATCCGACCGTCCACATCCGCACGTCTGAATGTAATTATTTGAAGTCACAAGTGAACCGATTGTTACGGTAATCTCCTCCAGATTTCAAGAAGACAGTTCAGACGATTCAGAAATTTAAGTGAAAAACACACACAAGCGGTTTACTTTTTATTCGTGAAGAAATTAAATGAGACCAAACAAGAGAGGCAATGTAGTATAATGTAATGCTGAGACACGTTCGCGTAACTACTGTTGCCATGGGAAAACAATAACTATTAGGCATTCTGAGTACGTGTTTGTAGCCTTAATTATCCAACATGCAATGCGCTGAAGCCGTTCTGTATTTTCATCCGTTGCCTGTCTGACTGTATCATATTTTTTAAATTTATCACATAAATGGCACGATTTTCGAAAAAAAATTATTTAACATACAAAATATGATTCGATTTTCTCTGCAAATTTGATCAAGAATATTTCTCATTGTAGGAAGAACTGAGCGAGGTGTTATCATAAATGTACATACATCTTCCTGTAAAGTGTCCCTTTTTCTTGTCAGATGTTAACGGAACTTACATTTTCTTGGCAGACTACCAGTTCTAAAATATCAAATTTTATGTAAATCCGTCCATTGGAAGCCTAGTTGTTCCACGCAGTCAGACAGTTGGATAGACAGACAGACATGACGAAGCTAATAGTTGCTTATCTCGATTTTGCGAAAGCTCCTAAGGATGATACTGCCGTAATTTGATTGAAGACCGTTTAGTTTAGTCGAGGCTTTGTTTAATTAAATGTAACCCGGTCTTAGGCGGGGTTCTAATTTCATCCAACACACAAGCAAGATTGACCACATCTAACAGATGAGTTTACACCGAGGAAGAACAGCGATAGTCATAGAGATACAAAGAAGATTCTAAGTAAAGTTAATTTCGATGCAGTCATATGCACGTTATATAGACCGATCAATCAAAAGTCTGTCAAACTTGAATTGGTTCTAATAAGAAAGCAGAATATACAAATCAACGTCAGTACGCGAGTCACTATTGAATTCTCGATTCTTACCAAAGAAATAAACTCATTTTGTGCACACCCTACAGGTAGACCACTTTCGTTCCATTTATTCCAAGATACAGTGCCTCGTTACTGTATATGTTCTGTACGTCACGAGCACATTTTTTAATATCGACTGAAATATAAGTGAATTAACTATAAATTAAAGACTGTCTTAAATCTTTAGTCTCTTGAAATAAAATATAAATCATGATTCAGAAGGGGTTCAGCTTTTATTTAATTTGTTTATGCATGAATTTTGTTTATTGTTATGGTGATAAAACAGGTAGCACGTGTAGTTACTGCTCTGATTTATTTCTTTTAAATCACTGGTCACTGCTATTGCCACCTGCATTAATATCAGATCTCTCCTGTTTTGTTTCTCAAAAGGTCTATGTAATTATTTCTGTGTTCACCAGAATTAACGGAGTTTATTTAAGAAAAGAATAAGAAGAAATTGGTCTTTGAAACGGAAAATGAGTGCGAGATCTGAGGATGAAGCTTTTAATCTTCTGTTATGTTACGCTGTGCCGAGTGATAATTGTTTACTTCCATTTTCAGGGATAGACTGTTAGACTGAAGGCGACAGGTTTCTATAAAACGTCGACATGGCCTACCATCGTAAGAGAATTTAAGCCTTTGAGAATGTATGAATTTTCTGTGAGGTACAAAATGAATTTTTAAAACATCTGTTCAGTGAAATTTGTACTGCGCTCTTTTCCTTGTCACTGAACCAATAGCCCTTACTCACCTTCATCTTCAAAGCTGCTGAAGACAAAAGGGGTGACGCCTTGGGATCTTCCTACCAAGTGATGTTCTTTCGGTATTCGGGAAGCATCAGAGAAGGATTTACCTTTTTTTGTTTACTCGGGCTGAAAGAGTTAAATCGTTAAGACCTTAAACATTATGCGTACGGGTTGGTTTAGCTCTAAATCTCCGAAATTTTGCCACATACTTTATGTGCCAGTCATTACTGTCACAGTAAACACCCGTTATTTTCCTATACTGCCTTCACAAATTTGCCCTTCTAACGGAATTGCACTCTGCTTTATGTGAGATGTGAAATAAATTTGTCTACACACTGGGCATTAGCTTCATGTTCCAAAGAGTCACACAATATAGAGTGCTGTTTATGTGTGTAACTTCTTTACTGCCAATTTAAAGGAGGAGATGGGAGTTTTACCGTGAACTCGAAAGTTAGCAATTTATAATTACAGAGCCACGCTGGCATAGCTTGACTTAACCGGGACTATAGTGACATACATAATTATGAAACTCAGCTACCTGGAATAATTTGCGGTCTTGCTTTTGCTCAATTACGATATCATTAGACCTTGTAACTGTACAGTAACTGGATTTGCTTGATGTTAAACGTGCTAATTTACCGTAAACAAATAGCACAAGAGACAAGAATATGATGCTGCATACTCTGACGAGTTACTACACCTTACAGTCTGTACCAGTCACAACGGCTAGGTTTCTTCATTTAGAGCTAGGTTACGTCCCTACCGCTTTACCACGGAGAACACAGCTGTCGATCCTCACATTATAGGATGGTGTGTGGTTTCCAAAGCCGGTCTGGATGTTGTGGGGCATGTTGTACCACCCTGGAATCGAAGCGAGCTTTTCTCTTTTCCAGCCCTTAGCCTAGTCCCTCAGTGTATGAGATATGCCGGCTGTTTCTCACAAAGGAGGATGTGCGTGATCTGTAAACAGTAACTACCCAATGTAGTAGAGTTCTTGAGAACTAACAGTTCTTCGACTAATCTGGAGCTTTCATCACCGTCTTCATACAGTCTTATCGCTGGGACCTATACCAAGCCAAAATAGTCTTGTGCACACATTCTTACTCTGGTTCTGTAAGACCAAATTTAATATTATCTTCCTATACATAAATTTATCTTTGCAGTCGTCTGGCCTACTCAGGTTTCCCAACAAAAATTTTGTGTTAATTTCTCATCTGTGAAATTTGAGTTTCTTATGGCAGTAACAATCACAGTATCGTCGTACGTGGTAGAGGCTGATGGTGTAGTCAGTAAGTTCGTCCGACACGCCTGTAAACTACAAAACTATACAACTGCACATCGTTATATCGCAGAAGAATCCAATAGTCATTTTTGCCTTTCTTATTCCTGCTGAATGCAACTGACCTTTCACTTTCTTTCACTTTATCATTCTAATAATTGTGTATAAAAATTACGTAAGCTTTTTTTTTTTGTTTTTGCGTCTGAGAGATCATTACGGATATACTTGGATAATATGGCTGCATATATTATTGGGTGAAATTAAAATAATTGCTTGTTTACAGAGATGCATATTTTAAAAATAACAAGGTTTATTTACTGGATATAATCACCCAATTACTCTTAGTCCTCTAAAAAACTGAAGTGTTTTATACATTTCTGTGCTCAAACAGGTTTCAGTCTCCTCAACGTGCATCCTATAAGACCCTAGACTTTGATTTTGTGCCATTAAGCGTGTAAAGAGTAAGAAGTCGTGGTTGTTACAAACAAGATCGGTAAATAACAATAAATTGCAGTGGAAGCCATGCTATGTATGTCTGAGATAGAATATTCATATTAGCCTTAGCAAAAGCAATTTAATATTTTACCTCTCAGTACCGGTACTGTTTATACAGTATGTTTTTATTTCATCAGGTTTTGTAAGTTTTACTTTAGTACGACAGTAACTGTATTTCTAGATATTTATAACTTAATGACGTTTAGTAGTTTTTGTTAATATTGATCTCATTGGCAACAAATTGCGCACGTGCACCGAAATTCTTTTCTCAATTTTTATTCAAGATTTTCTCTTTGAAATTTAAACAAACTTATGCTAGTATCGCACAGTGGCTGGCTTCACTGCTGACAATGAGATAATACTTATGAGTTCGAAATGAACAAGGAATATTTCTAATATATAGGAATTTACAAGCCGAGGTTAGCTCAATTTCTACAACTGATGAACCATATTGTTATATGTGATACCGATTACGGTCTCTTGGCATTAGACTTCTTGTTGTCTGGTGGAAGTGTACTGACGTTTAAGTGCTGTTTATTGCTCCACCATCAAGGTAGATGAATAGAGCTTTTGCAAAAGGAAACGTTATGCAGTGGTACAGAGCATCCTAAATGTCGAGTTCCAGTGGAACAAATGTAATGGGAGACGGTTATGTCCCGAAACGTCGGAGCAGTGCTCCTGAAGTACACGGACTCATTTACCAGAAAACAGCGATAGTCATAATCAATACTGTGACAGTTTAAAATCTGATTAAGTGTGTGACACAATCCTTCAGACGGTAGGACTGAAAGATCACAAACTCCAGGAATTTGTTCTGTTTGCGTACTGCTTGCAGTCTAGCAGGTGCACACTGGACGTGCCAAAACTTTAGATGAACAAAATTTGGATAAGTGGAAGTAAAAGAGACGAAACTTATCAACACATAACACGCAGACAGAACACCCAGATGAAACACGCAGACTACAGGAAATATTTTGATAATAAATAATTAGATTATACCGCTTGACCCAAACCTCATTTATGACTGATAATTTTGAAGACCTGATAACTTTTCAACATTAATGTACCCATAATCATTAGGATAATACTTCCATTGTTTATATTCTTTCTCATGTTGTTTATGTTAATTAAGAAGAAGCATTTTAAAATCGACTTACATTATAACTCCTCTAACGTTTTTCTATTATCTGTAAAAGTGGCCTGCAGTTAGGTCTTATATGTTGTATAAAGCAAGTTAAGATTTACACATACTGATTACACACGGACAGATCTGGTACTTCGTTCTTTGTGACTTTTATGTTTGTAATTTGTGAATTCAAACCGGATATTCTTTTTCAGAGAGGAGGAAGAGGAGATCCAACCTAACAATTTGTCAGATTTACTGGTTGCACAATAACTGACTAATATAAATAACCCATTTTTTTTCGAAGACAATGGAACTTGCAGAAAAATTTCATTGGGCCTAAAATATGTGTTTCATTTTTCTCTACAGCTTTATTCCAGATGTTTTAAATAAAGGCTTCCTGGTTACGCACGAGAAAAATTTGACAAGTGTAACAAAACAAATTTCTTTAAAAAGTTAGCGTTCCAAATTTGTAACCTTCGAAAGGACTGACAAGACTTACCAATGCTAGTATTATGGATATTTAAATCTTCTTAATGTTAATAAGTCAAAAAGTAAACAAGTCTGTGTTTAAGGTCAGTTTTAAGGCCTTGAATATTCGTTTGAATCTCAGTTGCGCATTGAGACAGGGGAGTGCTAATAAGTAAAAGTACGTAGAGCATTTACGATGATTCTACGAGAGGATTCTACCCCACTTTGTACAGGGGTGCTGATAAGTCCTTGGCCCGACCAGGAAGAAAACACGTTAATGTTTCTGTCAGAATGGCGTGAATTTCCTTCGGCGCCTTGCCTTGCAGGAAGAAAAAATTTAATGACAGCTCGCGTCTCGATGTTGCTGAAATCGCTCGCGTCCCTGGCATGCTTCCGAGCTTGTTTCCGTCCTGGTCGGGCTAAGAACTTATCAGCACCCGGTATTCAGTCTCTGTGCACAAAACAAATTGCTGCATAATTTTCTGATCGCTGAAAATAATCCAAAATTTGTAAAAAAAAGAAAATGCCATACAATTGTCGTGTGTTTTTATGTTATGTTATGTTATGTTAAAGAAGAAACACAAAATCGCATGACGAAATAAAGCAACAGTACAGGTAAGAATAACTTCACTTCAAATACTAGAAAACGTACAGTATACATAAGTGAAAGTAAAAGAAAATAGAAGAAAAACAAATTAGAATACGTCACATTCCTGAATAATTTTATTGTATTATCGCCTTTTCAATTTTATAACGCTCATCAACTTCCGTTTCATTGACGACGTACACAATTGCAGTTGCAGTAGTTCTTGGATTGGAGATACTTCGCTTGAAACTATTTCTATAGTAAAACCAACCAGAAGCACCAATGTTTCAAATTTATTTTAGTTTGGAATAACTCTACATGTTTCGGACAGTCTTTCCGTCCGTATCGGAAGTTCACGACTGTACATTCAGCAACAGGCGTATGTCAACAGATACTGCTACTGCTTGCTAGCAAGCAGTAGCAGTATCTGTTGACATATTGTTGTATAGAAGCCATATAATTGATATGTTCTGTGTTTTATTGTTCTTTTCTGTATATATCTATACTGTTGTACTTATGCTACATGCTGTAATTTTCAATTATTGTTCATGATTAAGCTATGCACATCATGTTGAATTAATGAACTAATTAAAGTAAACCAGACTGTACCCGTGTCATAGTGCACTCAGTGACTGGGCACTGTGCTGAGGCACGCTCACACGCCTTTCAAAGTTCAGAAATAAGAGACTCTGGAGTGGTAACTAGCCCTTGAACCCCCCCCCCCCGTGACTTATGCATTACCACGTAACTGCAAGAAGACATTGCAGGCACTTCCCTACGAGACGTCGAGCAGACCAGACGACGAGGTAGTCGTCAGGGGCGTATTACCATTACCGAGTCTTCGCCGTATTGTAACCAAACTATTCTCATCTAATAAACTCCAACATATGTGTACCCAGTGCAACGGAGTTACGTTATTCCTACATTAAGGAACCCTCACCTCAGTGTCCTGACCGAGGTTCGAGCTTCGCTCCTGCCGAGAGAAAAATCTACGAT
>Ga0136643_10008861_pt1 | contig 14752 bp, 3 predicted proteins | sample TergutLab28metaG_FD_96883 | JGI IMG/M metagenome (GOLD analysis project Ga0136643, IMG submission 96883) | Labiotermes labralis P1 segment gut microbial communities from Petit-Saut dam, French Guiana - Lab288 P1 (version 3) (version 3) | ecosystem: Host-associated > Arthropoda: Insects >... | reverse complement strand
CGAACCAGAGCAATACAACCCATGAAATAACTCAACAAATAAGTCGCAAGCTCCTGAGGATGGATGTATTAACATCCGAAACATGTTGAGCATTAAATAATGAAATAATAAAGCAAATGACATAAAGTTTTAGCTTACACAGGCTTATTTAACTGTAAATTTAGTCATAATCGTTACAACTAGGACCGACGTGACTGAAACGAACACTGGCCCAGACAATCGGCAGGTGCCAATGAATTCCAGTTATTTGGCACCCAGAACGGTCTCGTATTTTTCTGGCTGTATTTCCTTTTCAGTGGTTATAAATGTTGACCCCACGTACACATGAGTTTAGAAATGTAAAGCGAAGCATAAGCACTTTTTTAATGTTAGTCATCCCGATGTGTTTATCTATACATATATAGTACAGCGTATCAGTTAAACACAACAGCTTTAATATATAAAACGTTATTTTATGTAATTATTTTATTACAATTTTATTACATAAAATAACATTTTATGTAATAAAAACTGTTGTCACTTTATCAACCAACAAATGCACTTACATGAAATTTCACATTAAAACATTTAAAATCTCTCCGACATGTTTCGATCCTAAGATCATCCTCAGGGAGCTACGTTGTTCCTTGCTAAAGTCAATGAAATTATTTTGTGAGCGTTTTTAAAATGACTTTAGAAAGGAACAACGTAGCTCCCTGAGGATGATCATAGGATCGAAACATGTCGGAGCGATTTTAAGTGTTTTAATGTGAAATTTTATGTACATGCATTTGTTGGTTGATAATTAAAGTGATTCAACGAAATGCACGGTGCAACATTAGAGATAAAAACTGTTGTGTTTACTGATACGTTGCACTATATATGAAGCATAAGCAGCTTACACGTACCGTGATTCAGAGTGATTTTAGTGGAGAACGGCGTAGCATTCGACGGTATCCTACGGCAATGACGCCACACATTTTCTGACCTCACATAAAACGATATCTGTAAACATCTGTGGTATGAGGTGAACGCAGGAAGATAGATTATGAACAAGTCATGCTGTAAAGAGATATTATTACTGCTGCGAGTTCCAAAATATTTTTATATCAAAGCTCCATATCTCTTTCTTCTACATAAATAAAATTTTTAAAAATATATTCCTGGTCTGTGTCACACAAACAACGTCATGTGAAATTTAAAAATAGGACAGGCGAAGAGCTTTCATAATGCCGAATGGATTCAGCTCTGAATTTCATACCCTCTGCGTCTTGTTTTTGATAATGCGGCTTTGTTTTAGAAGTCGCTTTTGCCACTGGTGCTGGGGTGACAGTTTCAAAATTACGACTTCAAGCACACTCTGTCTGACACTGGATCACACTCTCACTCATTCGCTCTCTGACACTCCCTTTCACCAAATGACTTTCATTTGCGTTCACGTTCAAACGCCCATTCTTTACATACACGTGCCCAGCAAAACAACATAAACTCTGTCCAACACAACTACATGTTCTTAGAAAAACGCTACAAGTTTCGGATGATACTATCTAACAGCAGGTTAAATACAGACAAACTGCAGGTAAAATATGACTAATAATACTGCATTAGAAACTTTTTTTTACGTTTTGGTGGGATCCCACATCACAATATTAGTATTACAATAAAATTTTAATACGCACTATTAGCCAATAGTAGGTAAAGTTAAAATATTTTTTTTTATTAAAATCAATTCGGTTTTATATTGTAGTTCTGTTTTGTTGTGAATTAAAAAATACAACTAGAATATATATTGGAATTGGTTTTAATAAAAATAACGTTTAATTTTACCTACTATTGGTTAATCTGCGTGTTAATATTTTATTTTAAAATGCAATATTAACCACTGGATCATTTAATCCGCAACAGGTAGAATTTTTCTAAGAATATGTAGTTGTGTTGCACTTTTGATGTGATGTTATTTTATTGTTTCAAACACACGACGGGATTAGTTCTATTAAATCAAAATACGCAAGCCCAGCTTCATTCATTCGATCGCTCATTGGTGGACAAATTCATTGACATTTATTTTACTAAAAATTCCCCTGCATAGAGCTATGAATTTTAATAGCCTTTTTATCGAACCTGATGTTTTTGTAAATTTTAAATTAAATATGGTCAATACATCACGGTTTTCATTCATATTATTTCGCTTGCGGTTTCACTAATATCTTATGATTTTCAAACTGTAAGTCTATCTGCTACCTGAAACTTGTTTTGCAATCTCCTATGATTGATTAGTTCCTACAAAGTCAATATTATATAGATAGAGTTTGTGTTTTTCTGCCAGTCGTAGGAAATGTTTTGTGGTAGTAAATGCAATGTCGTACGAAACACAGAATATTTAAATTTGTTGTGTTTTCAGTAACATTATATTTTGTTTATCTACTACACTTTAGTTGACAGGTTACATTACTCGGCTCAGAATAGCGACTGAAGGACTATCCCTAACTCTGTTCTGAACATTCAGTTTCCATAATGTCTGGGCAGTTGTTCACTAACCAAGCAAGCAATGGCTCCTCTAGCACTCTACTCCGTGGAGTGACTTAGTCACAGATGATGTGTGAACCGTTTATTTGTACACGGTTGCTTGTAAGTGACTGTTAAGCGAATTTGGAAGGAAGCGGACTCTACCAAGTCAGAGCAATGTTCCAGGGAGCTGCAAGTAATCCGACGAAACGACATAAAATATTAAGATTCTTCGCACTGAGATGCGAATTACTGACCTAGCAGAATTCCTAACAACTGGGTAGTGTTGTAAGATTAGGTGTATTTAATTTCATGAATCTCTGCTGCTTATAGTAACTTGTCTCAGACATCAAAACGAAACGTAACTGTAGACAATTAAGCGCTCTGCTCTTATACTGTACATTCAGAAGTGAAACCGAAAGAACTTGTGGGAATGGACTTAAGAGATGAACGTTTTAGCCGCCAACTCGTTCAATTGTATGTTACCTTCCTCATTAAATAAATAAGTAAATAAATCCATGGAACGGAATCCTTGAGATTCTGATAATTCCTCAGCTAGGCAAGAAATTCCCTGCATTTTATAACAGGCGAAACGTAGTTACCTTGTTCCCAGAAGCCCTCCACTTCTCCCTGTTCTGTGCACGATCGATCTAGTTCAAACCCTCATCCAATTTCGTGAAGATCTGTTCATTTTTCCCCCAGTCTATGTATCCAATTTTCATACTAAAAAATGAATAAACAAAAAGTGTGTTGAGTAACCAGTAGGCCTTCATATCTGTATAGCTCAACATGAAAAATTTGTAACCAGTAGAAACGTAAATTCATGCTTACGTACAAAAGAAACGATAACAGATTTACTGCGGTATCTAAACTAATGGTGATCATTATACGCTTGTGACGCAACAAGTAGGAATCTACTCTTCAGTGCTTAGCGATTTCAGGTAGACCTCCCTAACCCTCACTCAAATTACTGCCTCTAATGCTACGCCACATTGAGTTTACAGCTCCAATACTACAACTGACTCTTTTAAGCTACCGGTTTAGCTTCAAAGGTACACGAAGTGGTAGGTAAAGTGGGCCATTAAACAAACATGCTGGCCCTGTAGCCAGTGGCGGAAATTCTAAATCCCAATCATATGTAAATATTTCTCTTTGCACTTCTCGGTGTAATCTTCTCCGGTACAGCGTTTTACATTGTAATTTACCTTTGTTTAAGCAGAACAACTTGATGTCTTATAAATATTTGTAATAATTTTGACAGGAGTTTCATAGTGTAATTTATTTAGCGTTTGCTGAGTAGCATGAACACGAAATGTGTTTAGCATGAAGGCGTACACACCGATCTCACGCTTAGAACACTGTTCTCCGTCCACATAACATCCCGATTTATTTTGTTCCCTCTGACATATTTTTATCATGCATTTACAAAAAGGTGACTTCCAGCTACCACCAGCGAAGATTCACAGAAACTGGCACCAAATTGCACAGTGCCACGCGAGGTTATCTAGTTCCGAACCCTTCCGTAATTTGTAGCTGATCTCGCTAAGATTAACATCAGTTTTCTGCTAGCATTTCCTTTCCAGGCTCTAATGTGTTCACGACCGTTCTCTTACAAAGGCATTCCATCACATTTTTATCAATCATCGTCTCATTCGACAGTGTGTAATTTGCAACGGCAAGTGGCATTAGATAAAGCAGGAAGTATATATTACGTCACACGTATAAGAAGTTCTGAGTTTTATGATATTCTGTATAGACAACTTAAAATTAAATTCGTTTTTAATTTATAGTAGATTTGTGCATTTTTCTGTTTAAACCTACTTTAATGTCTTAAATTTATATAAAGGATCGTGCATCGCGTATATATATATATATATTTATTTATTTACATTTACACATATGTAGCGAAGTTATGACTTTGCAAATACGTATAATGAGAAGTAGTGGTTTGTACATGTAATCGCACATTTTATTAGATTTGTGATTTTCACGGGAGCCAATTGAAGGTTCTTTGTTATGATCTTGAATAAAAATGTGGCAATTAAGAAGGACATGCAAGGGAACCTGAGGTCTTCTGACGGGAGTGGAGAAAGAGCCTTCGAACCGCAGGGCTCGTTGGATGGATTTTCATAACAATACTAAAATTACATGAGTATATGAAATTTTGTGCGTTCTGGTATATCGTAGGTTAATTGTCTCTACAATTAATTTGTTTCCAATCTACGAAGTTATTTTACGTATAATTCTCGCTTTTACCATACAGCTATGTTCACAGCTTTGTTCTACAGGTCTATGCAGTTAATATAAGCTTAGCAATTTAACTGCTTTTGCCATGTATTTACACATTGTGAGACACCATAACCGAGCAATTTTTACGCGTAATATAAAATTAACATCGACATTTTTCCGCGGTTTGTAAATTAATTTTTAGTTAAGATACATTTCTATCATTGGAACATAAGGAAAAATTTAATATGAATTCAGTTTGTGATAGTTGTAATTTACAGTTCTCTGTAAATTAAATCCTGCAAAATACCTAACACTTTCTTGAGACTGCTGTGCAGTGGTTGCGATCTGTGACGTGGAAATGGTGATCCGGGTGTAGGGATTGTACGTACAGTGTTCCACAATTCACTATCTAGATTCAATATGGTATATAGTAACAACACTGCAATGTGGCTACTTTGCAGCACCATTTACTTGCTACTCCAGAGGTACTCTATTGTTGGCAGGTTATGAATTGCATTGATACTTTATATCCAGTATTTAAGAAGTATGTTCATATTTAATACAAATACTGATTGATCTTCAATCAGACGAAAATTTCTAGTAGAGTTTTACGAGTTACTTCTGGCTTCTTCTTTTCTCGTCTGGCATGAACACAAAACATTGTTTCTCTTTTCTATAACTTACTAAATTCCAACAAAATTAATATTGGACTCAAAACTTTTATATTATTGAGCCAGAGAGAGAACTGAGTTTTAATTTATAACATTGACAGTTCCCTTTGTGTCAGACGAAGTTCAAATGCGAGGGACTGAAAGAGTAAATGGTAAACATTAGTCCCACTCTTAGTACTAATTGTAGAAAAGGCTCCTCTCAGTTTGAAAGCATTAATTTAGACTTCAAAGAACTCTCGTAACTCAGTGTGCTTTCGCCTCTCTCGCGTTCTTTATATCTCTGTCTCTTCGGATTTCTTTGTTTTCCAAGACTACATTAGTTTACCGCAAAATTTTATTTTAATTTTAGATGCTATGATATACAGACAGACGTGCCGTGGCTGTATTAATAAAATATGCCAAAACATTATTAGGATTTGTGATTTAATTATTTTTGTTGTGGGGTATAAAAATAAGTGCGTTGTGTAGGAAAATGGCGGATTAATATTGATATAACAGTATAAATTGGAGTTTCGTATCTCTCCTGTATCTTGGTATCGCAGCGTGTAATAGCTAAAGCTTTTAGGAAGGAACAACCCTCAGTTTAAGAAATTAAATTTACTCATATAATTAATAAAAGAGTTGAAAAAAGGATTCCAGGGCAGAAAAGTTGATATGATATGTGCCATGAATAATGCGGATTAAACTGAGGAGCAGACTTATCAGTCAGAGAATCAACATTGATTAAACTGCATTTGAGGTGAAAATCAGTTCCAAAAATAAACGGTGCGACCGACACATGGGTATTTTATAATAGACTTAAGTGCGTCATCTGTTACTGCAGTGCACAGGAAAGCGGAGTTTTACACAAAATACGAATTTTTAACTAAGTCTGCTGTACGTTTGTTCTGTCAAACCTCTAAGAATATCTTTCATTTTTTTCTCCCTCTGAAGCAAAAAGGTTCTCGGAAACGGAGTCTGTATCTGCATTCAAATAAAAGCGAGTGCGCTGTGTCTACTGCAAGCGGTCCGTTAAATAAAGTTTTTCCCTCAGATGTACATGAACAGTGAAAAGAAGATGGGACAACTCAGTAAATACATTTATTTAATTCGATTCTGTTTCATTTTATTGCATGTTACGTTGCGTCATAACCTGCGTTGTTCTGCGTTGTTTGTGGCCTTGCAGATACCGGAGCCTCCCTACCGAATGTCTTATGGCTTCCGCTTTCAAATTTTATTCTTATTTGGACAAAGTTGGAGGGACTTCCATGAGAGCCGAAAATAAATAAAGAAGATGAGTAAAAGGAGAAAAGAAAAAGAAACCTGAGGGTCATTAGTCCGTCCACAACTTTGTTCAGCTACGAATTGACTGCGAACTCAAATTCGAAGTTGTGTTGAAGGGAAATATTCTGTTTAGTTCTAATGACATTTTGTAACACAAACACTGCTGCACTTGGATGTCGGCAGAGAAATTTCTTTCCTCGAACTCAGAACGAAAATTGTATCTGCGATGGTGAATTTTTTAACTGCGCTTCAGGTTTTTCTGTGTATACAGAAACTACACCTTCGCTGGAGTTACCTACTGCCTGCTAGTAGTCACATGTACTGTGCATAGGCTATTCTGAGAAGGAATTTAACTGCCGCATGTATACTGAGTAGGCTATTGGGTATAAGGGAAAATCTGTGACTTCAAAGCCACCGGGTTCCATGGTTAGGATAAAGCTTCATTTCTATGTGACATCACAGCATGTTAAGAGTAGAGGTCTCGATATAAGACAGTAGCAATCCAGTAGTCTGTGCTTTGTTGTGGACGATGACGACTTTTCTCTGGCTGTTACAAATAATAGTCCTCCCTCTCTTTGGTGGTGCCAGAGAAAATACGTTAGGGATAAGCAGTCAATTTTTGCACGATCCAACATCAGGGATTATGCAGAGGGTGGATCCTGTTCGACACTGGCACTCATCTTCCTCCTTACGGTCAGATTTTGTTAAAAAAAAATAACACACAGTTACGCAAAGGCTGTAGCTTTTTGGGGTAAATCTAGAAAATTTTCAGCAAACAAAACAGAACTGATGTCAGCTGGCCAGTACCTCCTCGCTCCTGTATTTTGGCTAAGTTTTTATAGGGCTTTCGTTGCTGAACATCTGTGTAAAAATTCTAAATCGATCATCGCTTATTTCTGTTGTAGATGTAAGCTTTTCACTGACTAGTGCTTTCTGTGATGCATACAATACAGCAGACCCATAGCAAGTCCATAAATGACAAGCAGAACGGGCTGAAGAAATCAAGACAAAATTGCAGGATAAATAATCCGGACCACAGGTCTCTGCTAGTCTTCACTGTACACGCTTCGTCAGCTTCACCCAGACAGAATAGTTTTACTTCATCGGTGGCGAAGAAACAAGACCCTGTGATCCCATATTCTTTCATCTGAAGCACGTACGGGTCTCTTCTAGTCGCCTACTTCTCTGACACAACCGCCAAGAGGCCAGGTACAGAAACAACACAAGACCTAAGAGAAAACACATAAAAAACTAACCACAAACACGAAAATACGAGAAAGAGATAATAAGGAAAAATCACATTATATAGCAAACAATGTCAATAATATTAGAGTTGTCTAGAATAAAATGACATTTTTTACATTCAGTTGAGATCATTAGCGTAATAATATAAACAAAATATTTCCGGTACCTATAATTACCATAATCAACTTAGCAAACTTTAAGCAAACCAGACTTTCCACTGTATATACCAGCACCAATGGCATTAGCCGCCGATGAGCATGTAGTAGAAAGATAAAGTAAAATATCTGATGTTTCGAGTCGCCACGCGATGGGAGACAGTTTCCACAAGGCAGAAATTAGATCCACTGAAGACAGTAATTAAAAATGTGCATCTAGATGACGCCTTAGAACCTATAAGGTAAGGAACTTAAGGGATGAACCCAGCCTGTTACAAAGTGTAACATATTGCCTCTTCTGGAAAGACCATTTCAATGGGAAATAAAAATGAAATATTGAGCGGGGAATGTCGGAGGCTGTGTTAGCCAGGTTCATTGAATGAAGTTTCCAGAGAACTAGCAAAGTAGGCCTAACTTACATGTATGAAGAGTGCAGTTCAGATGGCACATGGTTTTCTTTGAGCCAGCAGATGATTACGTATTTCTTTATACAAAAGGGGAAAAAGAATCATCAAAAAGGGATAGGATTTATCACACCTCAGAAGGTAGGACAGTTGTGTCTATAGTAACTTGGTCTTTGATCTGATGTTTATTGGACCGTGCATCATTGTGATAACTGAAGAATAAAAACCAACTAGATGCCACTTATTATTTTATTGTACTTCTTATAGGCTCAACATGTTTCGGGCATTACTATGCCCATCATCAGGAGCTCGTGACTATAATGTTGATTACCACAGTGGTCGTTTCGTTCTTGGTTTGCTGTAGGTTGGAAGTTAGGTGCGGTTAGGCTGGAGTAGTGTCCGGGCTGCAGGCTTTAGCTTTACAGCAAACCAAGAACGAAACGACCAATGTGGTAATCAACATTATAGTCGCGAGCTCCTGATGATGGGCATAGTAATGCCCGAAACATATTGAGCCTATAAGAAGTACAATAAAATAATAAGTGGCATCTAGTTGGTTTTTTATTCTTCAGTTAACTTGGTCTTATTTGCAGCCGAAACCGCGTAGTCGGTATAGTAACAGGGATACGAATCATGGTTCCATTCTCGGAACGGGTAAGATATTCGTCTCATCTCCTAAGTGGCCGAACCGGCTCTGAGGACCAATCACTCTCATGTTCAGTGACTCTGGCCCGGCGTAAAGCCGGGTAAGTACTTAAAAATATAGTGGCCGCTTCCTTCCACACCCCTCGTACTTCGTTATTGTTAATCATCCAACTCTGCTGCGTTAGACTGAACTACTGACAGCGTCATTAAATCTACATACCATATTTACCGCAGTTAAATATGACCTGTTTCATTGTAACCAGAGACGTGTTTAGCCTTTCGCTTAAGTCGAGCAATTCAATACTTCGTGATCTTACGTAATAAATGTTTCCGTAGCTTTCACCCTGTGATTCAGCTGTGCGCTTCTCTCTTTCGCTTGTATATCGACCAGACGGTGGCACATGCACAATGAAATATTTCGTTTCTTCTCCTTTAACATTGATTTTGAGTATGCAATGTTGGCATTTGTAACACCCTATAAGGGCGTTAGATTCGTGGTATATTTTAAATAAATATATTCAGAAGTGCAAATAAATTGGATTTGTGTATTTTTATTTGTCCTGTACACTGCCAGACAAGCAAGCCTTCTTCGCCGTTTAACACTTTCTTGACTCAAGAACTGTTAATAGTAAGCGGTCAGTAACATCTTATGCCTACCTGTGCATACTTAAATCCAAATATGAAAATTAGGACTTAAGGAATGACCTTTTACATTTTAAATAAAAAATTCATCCGGTATCTTAAACTCACTGCATTTTGTCCTGGACGCTAGAGCTACAAACTGATTGTTCTCTTTAAAAACACTGAATTACATTTCATGATAGGAATAATTCAAGAAAGGTATGAAATACTGCAGTTTCTCTTTAAATTTGTTCTCATTAAAACATTTTTTCTTTGCACAATATCCCACAGCAGTGTACTACACTACGATGGCGAAGCTTTATACATTGCAAAAAACTTAATTAAGAAGAAGCAAAAAATGTAGCCGATTAGGCAGTACCAGACAAAGAAAGCAAAAAAAAAATGAGATGCGTTTCAGTAATATTAATTTAAAAAAGAAAAGTAAACAGCATTTACACGGGATTTAAATTTAATAACTATCCTTAAGATCCATTTTAGCAATGTGTTCCAAACTAAAACTCTACCTCTCAGTTGACCCCTTCTGACCACTGGCCACATATTTTCTGTGTAGGTTGGTATATTCACAACACTCCAGACCTATATTGGGGGTGATCCTGCATCGAATCTGTCAGCTTACTGGCTGTACTGAATGAGGTCTTTGTTGTTATCTCCCAGCTTGCTGGCTGATACTGAATGAGGTTCTTTGTTATCTGTCAATTTTTTGTAGTCATTTTAGGGTGATTTGGGGTGTAGCTATGAGGAATACCACATCGCGAAGTCCTTACTTTGTCATTTTCTCACATATTCTTATAGAATTTGACCCTTTATGAATTCTGTAGTTTTGACAGTCATTACAGCGTGTATCATAATAATTAAAAATTTTAGTCAATTCTTGAATGTTCCAGTCGTTCTGCACAATATTATCCAAAGGAGAATGTTAACAAATGAAAATTAACCTGAATTGTATTTAAATATTATCTTTTTGCCATAGGCAACGCTCCTCCTCGGTTGTGAAAACAGTGCATATATTGTTCTAATGAGAAACGCTTTCTCTGAGATCCATACATAACACAGAAATGAGCCTAACTAATGTGTGTGGAATTTGGAATTTTAATAGTAAACGTGATGGTATATTATTTAAACATTTAGAACTGAAAGTGTTAAACAAAATTTTGATTTCTTTTACTATAAGTATTTTTCTTATACTGATTTAGCAGGAGATCCAAGAGTAGGCTCAGTATAGATTTTTCGGGTATTATGTTCGGGGGGGGAGGGGGGGAGTTAATTTAGCTGTTTATGACACATCATCTTCGCTGGTTGTAGATTTTAGATATTATTTTGATGCTCTCTGTAAGAATAGGAGGCTAATCCATGTGCAGGAATGCAGGTTTTTTGCAACCCGGCCCTTGGCACAAATAAACACAAATCGTTTTCAAAAGCCGTCTGTTAGATTGAAGGGTTTTGTGGAGTGATGACTGTCTGAAGAGTGCATGTTCGATATACAGACGATAAGAAAGAAACCCCTGTTTCCTTTAGCTTCTTCTCATCTTTTATGTTGTATTATTTCTTCATTTTCTACTTCTTTCGTTCAATTTCTCCTATTCCCATTTCCTCTTCCCTTCTATCAATTTTCCACTCCTCCACCAGCGTCAGTCTGAATCTTATTCTCCTTCTCTTCTTCCTTATTTATATTATTATTCTCCAACTTCTCCACCCTTTTCTTCCTCTGCTGAAGCGCAGACGTTTGCGATTAGAACTTGAGAGTACGGAGGAAGTTGTGAATTGCCGGGGCATAAATAACACTGCTCATTTCTCCATCCGCAACTAGTTGCTCTACGCATGACACTTTCATCATAGTAGAATGCTGCTCAGGGAAGCAACATAAAACATTTTATTTTTATGGTAGAAGTGCCACAGAATTCTTTGCGGATAGCAGATTGATGTACGTGCATGTCTTTGGTAGCAACGCGACGAATTCAACAGTAACTTCAATTTCTCTGTGCCACAGAGAAATTTTATGTCGAGATAAAATCGACTGACAGATATTTACTTACAGTTTGTAGTATCAGCTGTTATTCATACAGCTTTGTTGAGTGAAAGTGAGCCCTGCCGCTTACAGTGACTATTTAGTGAAGTTTATTTGAAAAGTGAGATAAAATATATTGTAAGATAACGGGCATAGGCTAAAAGTAACGAAATTTTTTCAACCCCTGAGTAACAACCCTTTCTGTAGAAGACACAGTTCCGTTGATTCTGTTAGCCATTTCGCTGTAATGTGAGAGGAACAGAAACTTTCTTCGTCTGATGACGCAACTCCGTACTGCAGTCTTCCTCGGAAATTTGACCCTTTCTTTGTTGCTCAAAAATTTCCTGCACTTGCGGAACTCAGATCCATCACTAGTCATTATATCCTACAGTATCCAACTAAATGCCGATCCCAGTAGCCGCGCGGTCTAAAGTGTGGGTCAACAGCCTCTCGTTTGCTGCAACTGCGAGTTCGAATCCTGCCAGGGTATGGATGTCTGTCGCTTGTGAGTGTTGTGTGTTGTCAGGCAGAGGTCTTCTGCGTCGGGCTGATCACTCGTCCACAGGATTCTTACCGATTGTGTTGTGTTTGAGCGTGGCTGAATAACCTCATAAAAGAGGACTAGACGCAGTTGGATTGTCGAGCCGTCAGAAATAAAAACGACTGGCCCTGGATTTATTTTAATATTATTTTCACATCAACACACAGTTTTACGTAGTGGTATCGTCCCTTTGCATTTTTACCAATCGAGTGTTTATTTCTACTATCCGACTATATAGATTTCTGTATATTTATTTTATTCGAGACTACTATATGTTTCGGCAGTTCACTTCAGCCATCATCAGGTGGGACATTAGATCACAAAAGGAGTAAAAGGGGAGAGGCTTCTCTTTGTAACCTCTCCTTACAAACTGAGTCCTCTCCCCTGTCCCTCTTTTTATGAACTAATGTTCTGCCTGATAATGGTTGAAATGAACTGTCGAAACATGTAATAGTGTCGCAAAAAATTATATACAATGTCTGTGTGGTTGTGTTTGCCGAATATAGAAATAAACACTCGGTTCCATAGTGATATCTTTCTGTGAGGTTCGAAACAAAAAGCATTTTATGTATTTACTTATTCTTTTGCGTGTGCGTGGGAAATGTTGCTCACCATCGAACTTTACGACCATCATGTATTTCCTCAAAGTAGTTGTGAAAGTCTTTCGATAAATGTTCTCCCTTCAAGTAGAGAAATTAAATTTTCCCTCATTGTAAGACTATCGCTACAATCATAACTGTTGGCATACAGTAATTCACGCTTTATGTACTTCATGACGTGATACAACGTTTTGTTCAATATTTTTTAATGATACTGTCAGTTGCTGCCATTATATAAATACAATATTCTGAACTGAATAGCTGACAGGAAGATTTCTGAACTTCATCTGCATTTAACTCTGTTATTTTTATTGTATATATGTCAGTTGTCGTGCACTCTGAGATACGTTCCCTCGTCCGCCACTCAGAAACTGGGATCCATATCTAATCCCACTAAAGGGATGGATTTATGTCGACTTTTTCTATAGTTTGTTGTCTTTTATAGGTACAGGAATTTGGACAGACCAGTTTCTTACGCAAACATTCCTACCGGATGTCTGTTAAGGAGATTCAGAGAAAAGCCAAGCCCTCAGCATCAGTGACCTTTAGTGTCGTAGAGAAAATAGAACGTCTTTCCAAACTCTTTGATCTTGGTCACAACTTTAAGGGGTTTTTTTTTTGCTGTCCTTAGGTTAATGATATATCTGTTCGGCGCGAATAATTTGAAACAAAAAGTGCGTGGTTTCAAAGAACCAAACTGAACACCTGCTGCAGGATTTCGAATAAAATATAAGGTGGGCCAAAACTAGGTGTAGAGTATATAGTTAATTACTGTTTACCTACTTTTGGCCCACCCTGTATTTTGGAACAGAACTTCCTGTTATATGTAACACTACACTGAGATGGTCACGAAGTTTCCAGGATCTTCCTATATAAATTTGGTTCGGCGCCAGTGAAAGTAATAAGAAAAACCTCACATTTCCACATAAAGACTAAAGGGAAAATGGGTTGTTGAAGAAAGCGGGTAGGCTGCAGAATTTAGAACATCTACATGAGACTTGGGTATTCGTACTCAGATTGTAATCTTGAATGATTTATGAGAGCACATTCTACCTTCAGTTTAGTTCAACCTCTTCTGTGTTTTAAAGCCTAGTTCGCATGTCGGTTGCAAAAGCATTTCCATTAACAATATTACCACCTTGTTTATTTTACAGAAATTTATTGCTTTTGTTGAAAAAGAGCTCTACTTCTTAGGACTTGTATGAAAGATGGAAATCTCTTGGATATAATGCAACTTATCACCGTAACAAATTATTTAAGCAGGTAATTCTACACACTTTCTAAGTGTACGCGTTTTACGTTAGACACAATTTTATTAAAGAATTTATATCAACCCAACCTAATTTCGTCGCTCTGCGGTAAGGCATATTTTGGAATGTGCGTGAAAAAAATGGCACTGTTCTTTTCCCTCTCACAAAGGTCTTCAGCCAATACGATTAACGCATTTCTGGTTTCATCTCTCAGACATTTATCCAACCAGAGTCTTTCTTCCCAAAGGGCTAATTTTTAGATGGGACTCTGCCTCCTAATGTGTTACTATGTCCTATACGTAGGACGTTTTCGTCTAATTGCATTACACATCAACCTTTTACAAAAGCTACGTCTTCACGGTCCATGTAGAAGAAAACATGAGCACAAATTTTCCGGATCTGACTAATATTTACATAATGCATTCACTGAGTTAGAAATGGGAAAGGAATGAACCTTTGTTTCCATATTTCCTATTAATTAATTAACGGATTGTGTAAAAATTTTGATTTTAACAGTCGGAATTGTAAACTTATATTGATGGATTTACTGAAATTGCACAATCTAGAGAAGCTTGATCCTAGAATAAGACAAATACTGACCGACGGAAAAATGCTGCCT
>Ga0136643_10008857_pt1 | contig 14755 bp, 8 predicted proteins | sample TergutLab28metaG_FD_96883 | JGI IMG/M metagenome (GOLD analysis project Ga0136643, IMG submission 96883) | Labiotermes labralis P1 segment gut microbial communities from Petit-Saut dam, French Guiana - Lab288 P1 (version 3) (version 3) | ecosystem: Host-associated > Arthropoda: Insects >... | reverse complement strand
GCGCTGACCACGTGACACCCCTCTATCCGCAAAAAGTTGGCACTAACTTCGCCGACCGGCGGCGGCCGCTCTGTCGGTATAGTTCGCGTGCGGACTAAGGCCACGGAGTTTGTTTGTTTTTTAGTGTCCCTTGTAACTGTGACTTCACAGTCACCGTTTTGGTAACACTGAGGGCTTACCGACTTGGTGAAACCAACCACCTGGGCGTAGAGACAGGTTTTGTGTCACACCGGAGGTACAAATCTCGTTCCAGGAAAGGCAGAGCAATGTTCGTCCGCATCGAAGAGCGTTAAATAATGTGTAAAATAAATGAGTTTATTTATCCAACTGGAACTAAAATTAAACATGATGATAGCTGATTTCCACTCATGATTCAATTTTAATTATTTGTTGTATTATATTTCTTTTGACGTATTTGTTTCCATTATTTTAATTACATTCAGTAATTAATGGAACAATGCATGGGTTTCGCATAAATGAAATTCAGTGGAAATTTTTCCATTTTTAGAAACTACAGATTTATTTACATACTTGTGTTTCCTATGGAATAAAGACACATTAAAAACACAGCAATTTGTATACCCAAAGATGCAGCTGTAAACTGTGTCATCGTACCAGTTACAAACTTCTGCATCATTATCATCATGAAGGACATCAAAGTACTGTGTGTTTGGACCATTTCTCGACCCTTTTCTGCCTCAAAGTCTTCTATTCTGCTGCAGAGCCATCTTGGCCAAAATATAAAACTGGCCTTCACTCCAGCATGCATCTGGATAGTCTATATTTTTGCAGTCCGCTAACGTGGAAACCCCAGTTACATTTGTAATTCACAATTTGTTAAAAGTATTTTGATTTGTGGTTAGTTTGATTCTGCCCCCATACTTGGCATACATATTTTTCAGCTCTTCTCATGAGCTTTCTGGCATTATTAAGTAAATTAAATTATTAGTGCCTATAGCCTCTTCAACTTTCAGAGGAGGCTACCTAATTAGCAATGCTGCGTGTATTTTATTGGTAGTCGCCACGCTGCAACAGTCGGTATAAATACATCAGCTGTTCTCTTCCATTTGAAATGTAACAAAGAAAAGCAGTAGGTTTCTCCGAAATGCTGGTTGATTCTAAATGATGTACACGGAGTCATACCCCATAAGATAGGAGTCTACATCAGCGTTGCTGTGGCAACCACAAATCTCGCGTAAACCCAATTGAAGGGACAGTTTACTGTGCAGTAAGTGGTCTGAACTGAAGGTTGAAACATGTATAGATCTTAAGATTCAAAACCCAAAATAATCTGTGGCGTATTTATACATCGAGCGACGTATTACATTAAACTCCATTACCACGTACAGTCGGTTGCCTACTTAGAGTTCTGCAACCGCAAATATGTTGATGCCTACTCAGATTAAAGTTTAAACCCTTGGAGACAAATTAGCCTAAAGGAGCTATAAAGACTCGCAATATTCGTATCGGTTATAAAAAACAGTCAGTTAATAAAGTATAGGAAAATTATCGCTGTTTGTTCTGTGATCAATACAAAACGCATAAGTACACTGTATGGACAAAACGTAAAATTTTTAAATGTTAAACCTGATGGTACATGAAGAAACCTCTGGACTTAAATGATTAAAGTTCTCAATAAAAATTTCAGCCTAATTCCAGCTTTGTTTCTGGAGTACGCACACATGTCACACTGCTTAACTGCATCAGTTTCACTGGTCTTCAGTACTTTCCTGTAGCCTTTTTCTGCCTGTCTAAAATAATGCGGGAATTCGGAAGGATACCTCTAATTTGTCTTCGGCTAAATGTGTACCACAAATCTAGTCCTTCTTAAATCAAATTCTGAACACACAATATACATTTACTAATATTCTTCATTTTACTACTTCTATCTCCCTGCCTGTTTCAAGGGTCGCGCCCTAATATGCCACGATGGCACAGACTGGGAGCAGACGTATGTAACTACTCATTTTTAAACTTGGCGCTAGGTTGTGGTAGGAGGTCAACACCATGCCCTAGCCGCTATTGCCCCTGGGAAAGAGCGCCAGTACCCATTTTACTGATGGCTGGGTGGGAACTAGGGCCGGTTTATAGGGTTTTGTTTATTTTTGACGCGACAGCCCCCCAGTGGGCCAGGACCTCCTCATTCACAAGGTTTCTAGATCACACACAACGACGCACCACATTCGGTAGGACTCCCCCGGATGCGTGATTAGCTCGTCGCAGAGACCTCTACTGGACAATACACAACGGTCACAACAGACAGACATCCATGTCCCCGATATGATTCGAACCCATAATCTCAGCAGGCGAGCGGCCGCAGACCTACGCCATAGACCGTAAGACCACTGGGACCGACGGCTTATACGGGTGTAAAGACAAAATCTGTTGGTGCAACCGATTTCGATCAAAGAACTCTCCAGCCTGTAGCGATGCTATACTGACGTGTCACGAACCCACTGAGGTGTTTTAGATATTCCTTAATTTTATTCCTGTAGGTCTGATTACTTTATCCTTCTTGGCTGTTATATCTACCCTGTTTACTTGGCTAAGTAACTAAACACGATATCACATATCGGAACACCATATAGTAATATATGAAACCACGGAAACACATAAATCTTACATGTTGAACACGTAGGCTTCTTTCCATTCCTGTAATTATTTTAATTTCTAAACAATTTTCTTTCAACCAGCACTCTGAGGACTAAGTCTTCTTTGCTGACCGATTTAGTTGTGCTACATACAGCAAAATATGGCTTTTCGTATGGTAAAAGGCGATGTGACATCAGAAAGTAGAATCAGAAGCCTTCGTGCACTGCATTTCCGGAAAAATTATCAAGTAGGCCTAACGGTTTCGACAAACTTATTGAGTCAGTCTTTAGACATTTTTAGCAGCGCTAGGTGTAACAGCACCTCGTTGGCGAGGTCGGCGAAATGGAAGGAACCGAGTACTAACAAGTCTCATTAAGCAGTTTGCGACTAACATCTGAACAGAACACAGCCACAGACAGGCAAACTGAGGCCCAGCAGACAACTTTACAAATCAGCTGCCTTGAAACGAATACTTCTCACAAGATCAGACCACGTACCTTTCTTTGTATTCAGGACTATATGAAGTTACTGTAGCAGAGAGACGTACTGCACGTTCTGAGATCAAATGGCGTCCTGTAGATAAGTTGTGATTAGAAATGAATCTCAAAGCATTCGCCTTGCAACACATTGCCTTGGAAAGTATAGTATTATTGTTTTCTTAGACTGTACATACAAATTTAAAGGTTCACTAATAAATACGCACTAAAAATTTCCTTCCTTTCATATTCCAATCGTATTAGATTTTATATGGATTGACCCGAATTTATGAAATTAGGTGCGTGCAGTGTTAATTGCACATACATATAAATTTCATTAACACTTCTATAAATTACAAAGAAAATAATAATAATAATAATATCACAATTGGCAGTAGTACCGATAGTCCTGTCAAAAGCTAATGTGTTGCACAAGAATATGAAAATTCAAAACTCGAAGGCAAACATCTCTGATAGTTTTCAAAGACCTTCAATGCTTGGGCAGTTGAAAAGTTTTCCGTTTTCAAGAACAATTGTTGAACAATAATTATTTTGGCGCCGACTCCAGTGGCCACGCGGTCGAAGGCGTCGGTCTGAGGCCGCTCGCTTGCTGGGATTGTGAGTTCGAAACCCGCGCGGGGCATGGATGTTTGTCTGTTGTGAGTGCTGAGTATTGTTAGGTAGAGTTCATCTCTGCGTCGGGCTGGTCACCCTTCCCGAGGGGTCTTATCGAGTGTGGTGTGTTACATGAGTGTGATCGCCAAGCCCTGTAACGGGAGGTCATGACCGAAACCCAGCCGAAGCGACACAGGAAAATAAATCACTTTGGTAGAACTTCTAGTTATAACTTATATTCAATCAGTTTGATATTTAAGGAGAACATAAACTAAATTAATAATAGTAATAATAATGCCAATAATTCAAATAGTAAGTGGGACAACTGGAAGCATATCAAAATCATTCAGAAGTACCTGAGTAATGTAAGGGAAAGCACGTAATCCAGGAATTAAAAACAGCTATATTCGGCCCTCTATGTTTAATTGTGAAAATGCTGATGCAAAAGTACAAAACATATGGCAATGTTAACGTACAATAAATTGTAACTACAGAATAGTTGCAATATGTTTTACCGTTGAAACATGGTTTGTTTCATGTACATAATTGTAAATGCCTGTATAAAATAATAAAAGGTAAAGCAGTCCCTTTACAGGTCCGGAGGGGCCCAGAGGGTTCCAGGAAGTTAAGGTTCCCAGATTTCGTGACAACGGCACAGGATGGTGGTAGGTTGTCAGTATTAGGCACCGGCCGCCTTAACCCCCAGGAAATGTTCCTGGTACTCATTTCTGTTAGAGGCTGATTCGACCCCAGGACCATAATGCGATCGGAAGGATTGTACAAAAGTAATAACAACTATTAATTATTAAGCCATTAAAAGAGATAATTACGTGCTCCATTCTAATACGATATTTTACTCAGTTCGAGTGTATTTCCAATGCACAGGCGTTGGGGAAGGCACCTGACACATAAAACAGAGAGATGCTAGGAGAAATAGATAATTTTCTTTGGTTTGCACTTACACAGAATTTGAAATCACAATACATAACTAGGTAGTAATACGAGAAGCTAGCTCCTTTTTTAAGCATATACCTTTCTTTGGGGTAGTTAAAGAAAAGAAAATTAATTTCCCACTCACTGAAAGCAGGGCTCCGGAAATTTCGTTCCTTCTCTCAGTCTTACATCCGCGTGGAGATGTCAGCAAAACTTAAACAGGCACCAGCTTATAGAAGAGGTACTCGAAACCAATCTGTCTCCTGCTGTGCAGTTACATCTTTCCTTAAAGGTATCCTTCCGAACGAAGGAGTTTTCATGAACGAAAGCCATACCGCACACAGACGAAGGCAAACTGTTGAGAGTAGGCCGGTATCTTAGAGATAGGAAGTGGCAGTTATTTTCCTCTTACACCAAATTATAAGACCGACTTTAACAGGAAGTTACTGCTTCATAATCGTTTCGACTTGCATGCAAATCAAGTAAAATTTGATAAAATTATGATTGAAAAGAATGAGGCTTTAATGCAATACGCGAAATACAATTAATTCTTCCATTAATTCTTCCGCTGAACTCAAAATACAAATATTAAAATTTTTTGGGCGACCACGGCTTCTTTTCGAAATGTTGGTTTAAAGATGGGATTTCTATTAATATTCGTACTGATTAACAGAATTTGTACGCTAAAAACTGCAAACACAAACAGCATACGTAAAAAACACCTATGGAATCAGAAACTCGTGTTGGCGGAAGTGCGTATAAAATAGAAAGTACTTCTGCTTATGTTGTCGGTGGTTACGGTGATTAAACATCTAACTCTGTTAAACAGGTTTTTTTTCCGGAATGTAATAGTTAATTGGCGGGTAGAAAATTTCTCTGAATCTTTTGGTAGCCGGAAATTCATTGCTGTTTATATAACAGCACATCACCTGCAGCTATCCTGAGCCAGATACATCCAGTCCATCCTCTCTCACTCTCTCTGTTTAAAATGTACTTAGCATAATTATCCAAACCATGCGTAGCTCTTCCAAAGGATTTCACTCCTTCAGATTTCCGAACTTTTTATATTTCTCTTGTCTCACACCAGTACCACATGCCGGACGCACCCCATTCTCTGTGATATCATCACTTGAATATTTCTGTGAAGTAAAGCTTATGAAGCGTTCTGTTATAAAATTATATCCCACCATCTGTTACGTTTCCCTCTCAGTTCCCAATACCTTCTCAGCACCCTGTCCTGAAAATACTCAGCCTATATTACTGCCACAAAGTCACAGATCAAGTTTCAAACCCGTAACCAAACAACGATTTAAACTTTTGTTCTTTTTAGCAAGAGCGCATAAATCCCGGGAGCCAGGGCGATGTGTCACAAATTTTGTACGGTTGGCCCTCAGTATCGAACTTGCTTCCTGGAACCCTTCTGACACCTTGAGTTTTCATGTTCCTCCTAATTTTTTTAAATATTGCGCATATCTGCTCTGTGCTGGTGTTTTCACTTTTGATGTTTTCCATCCCTAATTGTTATAACATATAAATACAACACGTCAATCGATAACACAACACTTTATTTATATACAAAAATAGTTTATTTGTCAGGGCGACAGGTTTCGACCTTATAAGGTCATCCTCAGGCCCTCCAAGAAGACAGATCCAAGAGTCGTTTATGTTTCATTGCATTGTGGGACCCCAAATGCATTTGAGAGGGCCTGAGGATGAACTTATAAGGTCGAAACATGTTGCCCTGACAAATACACTATATTTGTATACAAATAAAGTGTTGTGTTATCGACTAACGTTCTGTATTTATAGTGTTTTAACGCTCAGTTTCCTGTATAACTTACGTAAAGATAAAGTATTTTGAACCAAATTGCATTCAGTATTTCCCATATTTAATTTTCTCTTTATTTCTCAGTGAACACGTTGCTGATCGTTATTGCAGTCATAAATAATTTATCTTCCTCACAATTGCGAAAGGATTTATCACACATCTTTTCTTGCGGTTTTGTCCTGCATGTCGAAAAGACATGTATCCATACCTATTCTGTTCTTCGTTGACTAACAGACAAACCCATTGGTACCGAATAATAAACATTCACTGATTTTCGTTGAATTATTCAGGTTTTCACCCAGTAAAGTAGTACGTTTAGCTTAAACCAGATGATATGTCATATCCAATTTCAGTAGCTCGTTGTTGTCTTGGAGCTTCAGAATAGGATATTCTACACAAAATTTGAAAACCAATGAAAACAAAGAATTTCCGTACTTCAGGACGAAATGCAGAGGAACTAAATCAGTCCAGTAAACGCGTACATGGATTTTAACACATTCACTTAAAATACGTTTCAAGTAACGTAGGAAGATTCATGGTTGTAAAAAACACAAGAATTTTAACAAAGTTGATGGTGGTAAGAAATTCAAATAATTTGACAGTAATTTCTTAAAAATTTCCACTTATTTTATCCAGTTTTGTATGTTTACAGCTTACACAAATTCCTGTCCTCCAAGGAATCGCTTTTCTCTTTTTATGACATCAGATTACTGGATGATTAAAAATGGCTATAAATGTAAAATCCAGGTATGTTCATTAATTTCTCGTTCTTTGGGAACTGTATAATGTAAAATAGACCATTTTCGCTCCTATGGCGGAACTGATCGATGAAAAGGCATAACCCAAAGATCGTCATAACCGGTCATGGACTGCAGGTAAATTCTCAGCCAGGTTTGCTAGAATGAGACCGTATATACAACTGTTTAACAATGGACCACGCTTAAATAAGTCATGAAGAAGATTTTATTATTACTTTGGGCCGGCTGCACCTTATCATATCAATGAGCAATCGTTACATTACTAGTTTCAAACACCGATGGGCTGTAACTAACCACTCAAATATATCTGGGATTGGCAATAGAAATAAAATGTCCGAATCAAATATTATAGGTCAGTGACAACTACTTGTACTGTTTTCTAAACTAAATGGAATTTAATAAAGTCTCTGGAATCATCAAAGAGGTTTCCCAAATGCAATAAATCACCAAAATACTAGTATTGGTAAACTGTATGGATGCCATCCCTTTGTATTTATTACTACATACACTGCACTTGTTCTGTCGAGCACAACAAAGGTATCTTTATCGTTGCACCGTGCATTATGTAGTTTATTTAATTAATACACCAACATAAGCACATATATTCATTTAATGATCTAAAATTCACATTAAAACACTTAAAACGCTCCACATGTTTCGATCATACGATCATCCTCAGGGAACACACATTGTTCCTTGCTAAAGTTATTGTTTAAAAACACTCAGTGATTTACATCGTTAAGCTGAGTGTTTTTAAACAATAACTTTAGCAAGGAACAATGTGTGTTCCCTGAGGATGATCGTATGATCGAAACATGTGGAGCGTTTTAAGTGCTTTAATGTGAATTTTAGATCATTAAATGAATATGTGTGTGCATTTGTTGGTGTATTAATTAAATAAACAACAAAGCTGTACTTTAATTCATAATCTGCCTTCACATGTGGGCTACATATTTCGGCCTGCACTTAGGCCATCCTAAAAACCTTACAACGGAAGATGTAATAAAAGTCTAAGGGTCCCCTCGTTTACAATCGCTATTTTTATAAGGTTAAAACGTAGAATATAAAATAAAACAGTATAAGACCTAATTAATTTTTAAATTGTGTATACAAAGTCTTTTATTAGATTTAGGTCCTCGTGTGTTGTAGTGAGATTTCCTATTACAATTTTTCTACGATGTTGTTTGGGCGCGGCTTAGTCTCATGTAGATGAACTGCGGAGCGGTAAACATCGCTCTACCATCCACCTAAATTACATCCTTGCACAAAATTTGCAAACATAATTCAAAGAAGAAATTTTGTACAAGAATACGCTATACATGCACTTTTAAAAAGTATCTAAATCTTATATTCCTCTATTTTATATTCTATGTTTTAGCCTCCTATAAAATGGGTACCGGGTCTTTCCCGGGCGTAAAGTGCGGCCGGGGTGTGCTGCTGAACACTCACCCCCTTCTAGTGCCGCGGCCATGGAAGAGTAGAGCTATAACTATACCCACCCTCTGGGCCACACCGGGCCTGTAACGGGATCACTTTACCTTTTACTTGTATATTCTATGTCTTAACATTATAAAACATAGTTACTCTAAACAAAAGGCCCCTTAGATTTTTACGGTATCTTCCTCTGTAAGATTTTACATCGACATGCCTGAGGACGGTCTAAGTACAAGCCAAATATGTAAAGGAGCAGTTTTAATTCAAATAAACCCGTCTTGTGTTCGAATAAATAAGTGTTTTTTATATACTGGCTTGGGTACCTAGAAATATACTGAACCTATAAAGTAGTCAGTATCTTTTAATGCCAAATGTTTTTTTTTCCAAAACTTGGCTAAAAAAACATTCATCATGATGGCAAACATGCCTGCGGTTTCTACCGTGCTGTATTTCGACAACAGCTACGTTAATGTTGATGGGTTTTGACATTAGCGTCAGTGCAGAAGGAAGTCTACAGTACTGGAATGTCATTACCGCAAAACGCCATCAATATGAATTAATGTAAGCCTATATTTGCAGTTTTCCTTTAATCAGGTAGAGCGCAATGAAGAAGCATGAATGAATGGATGTTCACTGCATTATTACATTAGTTGACGCTGAATGGTGATATTCATGCTTCTGTTTATGCTTTGCTAAGAACATACTGTACCAACTGAGGAAAAGATTGCGGGTCCAATCCAGAGACGATCTGCACACGGTGACGAAGAGAACCAACCTCCATCTCATGTAATTATCAACATAAATGTACATGGATTCCTTACTAAAAAAAACTAAGTTTTAGGTATCCATTCTTCTGAAATACGACGCCACCTCATTGAGTAATTGACTTCCAAGATTTTGAAGAAAAGTAATGACCTTTTCTTCGAGTTTCGAAATGTACGAAGAAATAATTTTCTTGGGCGTTTCCGCTTTCGAACATGCGACAATTACATTACGTTGAAAAGTGGAGAAACATTGACCAAGATACTAGACGAAAATCCCAGATGCTTCAGCTACACAGCCGCGAAAATCCAAAAACTCGCACGACACGTCGCTTTTCACCAACTAAAATCTGCGAATGTGCTGACAGTAAACGGGATAAGGTCTACGTATTTGTTAGAGTTGGGAAATTATATTGCTAGTGCAAATGTGTGGTGCGGTCCAGCAAGCTGTTGTGGTGATTGTGGTAGAATATTAAACAGGGTGCGAGTCGAGGAATGGGAGCAGTATTTAATGTCACGTCGCTTTTATCACACGATCCCACGTCGTGCACTTGGTGGTAATGAGACGTCGCTACTCGAATGCCTAATCTCGCACGCACGCTGTCTTTTCCTCGAGGCACAAGACGGTTTACAGGCAAGGTCAAAAGTTCTTATTCGTCAAAAAATTCGTCTTTAAGTCAATAAATTGCAGTCTTATGGAACCTAATTCCGCCATCTTCATGGACCACAATTCTTCAGAAGAGATATAAAATTTTAAAACTTAACTCCTCTCTGAACATTATCTTTCCTAACGACGTGATAGTAAGGCAACACAGAGACGTACTCTCGTGTGACAGAAGGTTTTATCACGAAGACCTAACTCATAAAAGGCGCTCAATTGGCCTAGTCCTGGAACATTTGCTTCATTTTACAGTTCTACTGCCTGTTTGGTTGAGTGGTCACTTTAATTACACAAAAATCTCCAAGCATTACGCGAGACATTTGACCCAAAATATTTTATTCATATATAATTAATTTCCCCCTTTCCTTTTGCATGCTCCATTTACTTATATACTTATATATGTATATATACTATTTGAAAACCGGAACAAGAACACACACACAAACACACACGGAAGAATCTGTTGTCACTGCAAAGGCAGTCTAGTGTTCATGTACAGCCCGTGTCTACAGTGTTTGAAGCATATAAGCGAGACTGTACGACCAACTTGACACTAATTTTAACTAGCAGTATAAACATTTTCAGTATTGGAAAGGTAGAATTTACCAGTTACTAGATATGGTGACCATTTTCACAGATAATCGTTCATCCGTTCCCATCTTGTGCACTAGTCATTTATGGATATTTATAAATTACAATGCCACTCATTGTGCACCACGAGACTGAAAAGTTACGATAGAGACCTTCTTGAAATAAGCAGAGCTGCTAATAGAAGGACCTTTCCGACAAAATTCGAAAGAGTCGTATTGACTCAAACACAGTGAGATACCCTCTACTTTCATTATTTCTGCAATGCCCTCTTCCTTATCTGAAAATGCTATTTCCTAACTAACACATAAATACGATACAGGAATTTTTAATGTTGTTCCAAATATTTATTACTCAATTAATAAATATAAGCCGTTAACGTTGGTTTATACTTATCAACTATAAAAAAACATAAGAGGATGTCTGACTTTAAAAACCGCTCTTAATTGTTACGTTGTGTGTTTATATTAGGCACGTTCCTATCGCACACATCTTAATTCAGATCAATAGCCGTAACAAAAGGTATTTTACAAAAATTTTATATATTATCCCCTGATCCAATGATATATTTTTACAACCGAACAGAAGAAAGTGTACGTCACAAGAACGTAGACCTCCTGCTATTTAGAGTTGATTAGATTACCGCATATAAGAAATTATATTTCCATGTAGATAACATGCTTTATACATATGCTTGAAGGTTATGTAAATTTCGGAATTTTTTAGCAGGAACTACAGGACAAGGGTAGGACGTAAATAAAATTCTGGGACATTTACCTATGTAAATATTGTAGACAAGCACAAATTATTATTACTGTTATTATTTTCATTACCATTATTCGTACTACTTCATGTTTTCTACATGTCTGATCCAATTACTACCAAGTCTAACGGTGCCAGAGCCCATTAAGTGCACCGAGTTTGTATTCCCAGTTTGAGAATGAAGCTCATAACGTGCATCCATTTAGTCCTGACTTAAAGGTGCTCGGAGCTCTAACTCTACCTTCTACCTGCCTTCATGTTTCTACTAGTTACCAGACAACTAACCGAAGAGGTAAGTAAGGGCGGAGACTTACCTTTGCTCTCTCAGGTTGATGTTTCTTAGTCCCTTTAGCCATTCCGGTGCATTAAACTCATTCCTGGGCTTGCAACACATGAACTTTGCAACCATGAAGGGGATTTTGCTTGCAGATTTGCCGTCGTGTCTGAGGTTCTTAGCGTGGTCATGCTGGAGGCCGTTGCCACAAATGAAAGTTTTTCAGTGTGACGAAAAATTTACTTCCATATCGTTCCTGCCGATGTTCTATTAGCCCTATTCATTGAAGTCTACCTACATAACAGACTAGCCTCTTTCTCCGATAACTTCAGCCTTTACGAATAGAAATCTGCCACGCTGACGATGAAGGCAGCGCTCTCCCACAAAATGAATGCGTGTGCCCATAATCTTACTTGGTGTCACGAGAACAGCAGACTATCCTTAGATAAAGTCTTCACTTTCATTATTCAGAGAAGGTGCTGATGATTTGCCAAGAATTTATGTCATCCGAAGGATGCACAAAAATTGGTACTTTCAAATAGTCACAGAAAGTAAGCATTAACTGATGCTCTCCCTTAAGTAGATATGTTATGATTAGGCACGCTTGGTGCACAATGCAAAACGGCGCAGGAAAACTGCTAATGCTGTCCCTATGCCACCTTCTCCGAGTGCCCAGTAATTACACGGTAGGCATTTCGTTCCTGCACTGATCGTCATGGAAACAGATCAGCAGTCCCCAATACGGAATACTCATCTATCCAATCCGGCAATCCACTATCAAGCACTCAATACAGAAAAAAGTGTGTATGTGTGTGTGTGGTGTGTGGTGTGTGTGCGTGTGCGTGTGTGTGTGTGTGTGTGTGTGTCAACCAGAAATACTGTCCGCCAGGGTAACGTCAACAGTATACTAGCTGGCGTAACAGAGAATTGTGCTCCATCCGCATAATATTTATGTACAGAAATTTATGTTTAAAAACAAGTCGATTAAGCATAATTGTTAAAGCAGTTTCCTAATTTTTGGTAATAACCTTGTGCTACACAGCCGCGATCTACGACAAGTGGGTGAATGGAACACACAACTCTTGACCCCGCAACACAAGGGATTACAATTTTTCGTGCGATTTAGTGAATTCCGTAACAAAATGAAGTTCGTATGCTTTCTTCTGGGTAATTCCACAGCGTCTGAATTTTATATGCCGACGTTTCGGAACACTCTGTTCCATCTTCATAGGCGGGTAGCTATACCTACCCGCTTATGAAAATGGAAAAGAGTGTTCCGAAACGTCGGCATATAAAATTCAGACTCCGGGGAATTACCCAGAAGAAAGCATAAAATAATCAGAACACGGCGAAAGTTTGAAATCAAGAAAAATTAAGTTTCTTAAAAATTTTTAAATTTGTAACGGGTTTCTTGTATATGGACCAACTCTGTGTTGAAAAGTTCCAAATATCTGACAATAGTTGAACTAAGAAAAACAAGAAGAGGTAAACTCAGCCTGTATCTTACTCTTTCAATTTCAAGTACTCTCTCGTAATAATTCGGACAACGGAGTTGCAGCATAATTTCTTGAGGCGCTTTCGCACAATTGCGGGAACCCACCATTAGCTTCGGCATTTCTGTCCGTCTGTCCCTCCGTCCGCATAGAACAACTCGGCTCCCAACGGACGGATTTTCATTAAATTTGACATTTGCCTGTTTTTCGGAAATCTGTCAAAAAAAATAATTTCCTTAAAATCGCACACTAATAACGGGTACTTTACATGACGATCAATACACAACGTCATCATATCTCGCTCAGTTCTTCGTAGAATGAGAAATGTTTCTGACAAAAGTAATATAAAAATCAAAACTCCCGTTTTAAGTTCAATAACTTTTATTTCGAAAACCCTGCCATTTGTGAGATAATGTTGAAAAATGTTGTACAACGAGGCAGGCCGCAGATGACCATAAAGAGCATGCGCATTGCATGCTGCATATCAATGGCTACAAATACACACTCAGATTGTGTAATACTTATTGCATTTCCACATCAACAATGGTTCCACGATACGCGCCTCAGCAATACATTATACATATAGTGCCTGTCTTGTTATGAATTAAAATTATAAGTGAAAAGAAACAGTGGTAAGATTTCGACTTCTTTCATTCTCTACAAAAGCAATCAATAACATATTAATTTTTATGGAGGTAATGTTATTAATTTGTATATAGTAATTTTAGTCTCTTAATTGTTTAACATTAAAGTGTTTTAAAAATATAAGACTATTGTTAACGACTAGTATATCTGTCCACGCAGGGTTTGGGAAATTTTGAAATGCACTTTTCCAATAAAACATTGTTCTACAATAGTTTGGTCATATTCGGAGCAATGTTTTAACAATTGTTCCAAACTGTTAATTGCATTTTAAGGTTATGTTTTCACCTTACAGACTTTTAGACAATTCGGCACGTTCCCAGAACAGATTGGCACAAATGAGCGTCTGTATACACCTACGTAACAACGGGGACACCACTGAACAGAACTAAGTTGTATCTTGCAGGGCAAGTTTTACTGCAATTTTCCAACACAATACAGATTTTGTAAAAGCAAGACAACTATGACACAAAACGTTTATAAAGGCTTACATAAGTGTCTGCTCCAGTCTCATCACATACGCATCAAAGCGAAAAGTGATTCAAATACATGTTGTAGCAAATACATGAACACACACTGTATTTCCAAGAAACTTTTGAACCTAATCCTACATAAATCCCGGTAATAAATTTCTGTTTGTGATTCTGTTTACACTAAACACATAAAATTTTATGAGTAACATGCTTATTAATGTGCTCGTTCTTATTTTAATAGATTCTACCTTTATATTGTTAGGGTGCTGTGCCACAAATCGGAAGGTCGCTGGTTCGATTCCAAATGGTGTCATTACAATTTTTCATTAACATAATCCCTCCGATCGCACTATGGTCCTGGGATCGACTCGGCCTCTAACAAAAATGAGTACCAGGAGCATTTCCTGGGGGTAAAGGCGGCCGGTGCTTAGGGCTAACAACCTTACCACCATCCTGTGCCGTTGT
>Ga0136643_10008854_pt1 | contig 14761 bp, 7 predicted proteins | sample TergutLab28metaG_FD_96883 | JGI IMG/M metagenome (GOLD analysis project Ga0136643, IMG submission 96883) | Labiotermes labralis P1 segment gut microbial communities from Petit-Saut dam, French Guiana - Lab288 P1 (version 3) (version 3) | ecosystem: Host-associated > Arthropoda: Insects >... | reverse complement strand
TGACCGCGGCACTAGAAGGGGGTGAGTGGTCAGCAGCACGCCCCGGCCGCACTTTACCCCCAGGAAAGACCCGGTACCCATTGTACAGGAGGCTGGGTGGGCCCCAGGGCCGGTCTGGACGGGTGGAAAATCTCGTCCCCACCGGGATTCGATCCCGGACCGTCCAGCCCGTAGTCAGTCGCTATACCGACTGAGCTACCCTACTGGCAACAATACCTGTAACAATTAGTGTAGGGAATTGGTTTCTCTTTCCGCGAAAATCTTACGTTCTGTGGAAATTAAAGAGGTTTGTCAAAATGTAGTTCATGCAGATCATTAAGAGCAGATACCGGTTACCGTGCGGTCTAAGGTGTACGACTAAGGCCCATCGATTGCTGATATCGCGGGTTCGAATTCAACCGAGGGTATGGATAGTACTCTCTTGTGTTTTTTGTGTGTTATGTAGGTAGCGACCCCTGCGACTAGCTGATCACTCCTTCAGAATCTTACAGGCTGTGTATATGTGTGTTTGAGTGTGACCTAGGCATCTCGACAATGAAGTGGCCTAGGCCCGATTTGGGCTCTTGGGCGACAAAAAATAAAAAAAATCACTAAGCAGCATGCAACAACAGCTTTCATGGTCATGATACACCATTACGGTGATTCAGCAACAGACGAAACGAATTGTACGATTTTAAATGGCTGTACTACATGTGCACAGGACTTTATAGACGGGATAATTTAATCCACAGGTGGTGATAACTTTTGTAGTTGTTCACTATCAAATATATATATATATATATATATATATATACATAATTAAACACTTTATTATCCAACTAATGCAAAATATATAATATGTAGATAAAATTAAAATTATAAAATATTTAAAAGTGTTCCAACATGTTTCGGATCACAGAGGATCCATCATCAGGGAGCCTTGTACAGTGCTTGGCTAAAAATTACAAGAATAATTCTATCGTGTCCGTTGACATGGACAAGGTCGGTGTTGGGACAGCATATTCTGACCCGTTGTGCGTGTGTGTAGTTCACTGTACATGAAGGCAGTACTATACACACGCACAACGGGTCAGAATATGCTGTCCCAACACCGACCTTGTCCATGTCAACGGACACGATAGAACCATTCTTGTAATTTTCAGCCAAGCACTGTACAAGGCTCCCTGTGATCCGAAGCATGTTGGAGCACTTCTAAATATTTTATAATTTTAATTGTATCTACATATTATTTATTGTGCATTAGTTGGATAATAAAGTGTTTAATTATCATTAATACGCGGTGAAAACATGAATATATATATATATATATATATATATATATATACATACACACACACACACACACACACACACACATAGTTTCTATCATAACAGACATTATTAATATTACAGAGATCTGTTATTACTCTTACTGGAAGAATTTATTGTGTAAATGTCTACTTTGATTTTATTATTGCTAAACTTATCGATCATACATAATCTGAAAGTTTCCGCGCTTCGAAATATTTTGTAATTTCTAACTTAACAAACAATATTTCCTCCGTAATTTATAGGCACATTCCTACTCTGTGCACATAACAAATTTTATATTCTTAGACATAAGCTGTAAATGTTAAATAATTGAATGCACAGAAACGTGATGCCATACACGAAGTTTACGTCATCGATTATTATTTCACACCAAAATAAATAACATCTACCTCCTGTAGTGCCATATTATTGTGTAACTGTAGTCAGTATAAAGCAATATGTATTAAACACTGTGACTAGATGTATTTTTGCCTTAATTATGCGTAACGCAAAATTCATCTCCACCTTACAGCTTCGCCCAGTCGATAGAAATAATTTTTAAATATTATAATTTAGTGTGGACATTATATATATTTCTGCAATAACTATACATACATAAGTTTTATTACCAGCAAATTGCAATTTGTGCAATTGTTTTTAATAATCGTGAAACAAATATACGCAATTAAGTTATATTTATATTATGATCCAATTTCTGTATTTTTATTAATTATCCGGCATGCAAATAGTTTATTTTGCGCCCAGTTACGTTAACGTCATCTATAACCTGTCTGGATCTGCCACTTTTGTCGTAATTATCTCGTAACCGACAAAATTTTGAAGAAGAAAGTGTTTACACGAAATGCGCATTTTGATTTTCTCTGCAGATTTGTTCTGAAAATTTCTCATTGAATTAAGAACCAACATTGTCGTAAAAATACCCAAAATACATAAAAATACATAAAATGCCTGATACGTTTCCCCAATTTTATCCAAACTTCAAATTTCTCGACACATTTAGACAAAATAGACCGTCCTCGGGTCGCAGATTAGGATCATATGTAGGTATTTAGGGTACATGGGAGTGTACTGTAAACGGAGTTTCTGGCAGCAGACAGTGGGTAGCTCTACATTAGGTAGGTTGGCGCAAGGTTAGCCCTCTGATGACAAATTATTCTTTACGCACATCTCCTGAGAAATTTTTAGGACAAGAAATCTGGTACTACTGATACCGTCAGGAGGTTACGTTGCAATGTTTATCACGGTCTGTCCCACGGCAGCAAAACCATCAGGAGGCGGAACTGACCACTTACCTCCAACTACCGCCAAAATTAAAAATGAGAGCAACTAGAGCCAGTTTGGAAGCTTTGAGTAACAGACTTCCTCGTCCTTATCTTTCCTTCATTGTTCTTAGATCTGCAGTTTATTCTTTCAGCATAAGTGAATACTACAGTTTGCCAAGACAGACCCCTGATTAGTGAAAGACCGTATGTTCTGTTCGGTACATTAGTGTAGTTGTGATCTGCAAGGGTTAAGATATTAACGGCAGTGAATTTCCTACTCTCTTTATCTAACGCTTCTTTACTTATGTGCTCCGTTCAAAATAACGTGTTTGAAAACCCTGCGTATTCCGGAACGAGATATCGTTTCTGTTCTTGCTATGGGAGAGATCTTCCCATGCATGCTGCTGCGGGAGGACGTGACTTGGCCCGTTGAGAATTCGTGATCTCGAGATCTGTTCTTCACACAGTACCAGCGGGCGAGGTCCCATTTGCTGCCACCTTCTCTGCCTCTGAAACAAATCCCTGGATCGACTGCCAACAATTTTTCACGCTGAAACCAAATGCACTTTAATTCTGCCTCTATACGTTTATCAGCAATTTACTGAAAGGTTCTCTTGATGTGTGAAGACGCCTTCCGCCAGCAGCATGCACATAGCGTCGAAAAATAGGTCGACATGCATAGTCTTCCTACAGCTATAATAGTGTACAAGTGTACAGGACAGCGGGGTCGTGGTCGGTATTAATACATTATCCCAACACTTACACGGACCGACTGGCGAAATCTCTACCATAGTAACAGGTTTTAGGCCCTTTATTCTAAGGTGTTACTCTTAGAACGAGGGGCAGGATTTATATGGCTTGTGTTCTTCGGTGCACGATATTTATACAGATAAGACATCATCCCTTTCTCATTGGACAAGTTTCACCTTAGAAGTACTGTTTTCCATTGCGTGTTTCTCTTCCCATATTATCCTCCCATTTAGATTTATGATGGAAAAATGTATAGAGGAAAGTAAAAAATTGGGTCTTGAAATCCACGAAATTAAAAAGGATTGCTTACATGCACGAGAAGAATTTGGATATTTCGACAAAGGGGATTAATTTAAAAACGGACTCCTTAATATCCTCAGCACGAATGATAAGCACACAGTACGGGAACATGTGACAAGATATTAAAAACGTGTCTGGATGAGAAAAGATTGCAACGCAATGTTGACATGGAAACTTAGGAAATAAAAACTTATCCAGGGAAAGTAAGAACACAAAGCGTGCCGAAATATTCTTCAGGATTTTAATCTTATATTATTCAGAGCATGTTCAACGTAAGTTAATAAATACAAACCACCCAGAAGAGTTACCAGACGTCTGAGAAACTAGCAAATTTCAATTTGTCAGCCAATAGTGGCTCGAGCGATATCAACCCGATCTCAAACTCCTGACACGGTTTCTGGAGATATCGTGAGCAGAATTTCACGCGCCTCTGTAAATCCGTGTCTTCAGCTCTTCTAGTTTCGTCTGCAGCGGGAAGACATAGACATTAACAGCCCACAGAAGATAAAATTAATGTATGTAAGATTTAGTTACGTTTTCAACACTTACTTCGCTCAGAAATTTTCCATTTGTACTCTCTTTACAGAAAACCATCTTCGACAAAACACGTGTACCAACCACGAATCAACGAGTTACTTGGTGGATCTGTCCCAAACTATCGCAGCAATGATCCTCCTGCCCCTCGGTCAATGACACTTTCAAGGTTACCCTAACCTACGCTTCAGTAGTTCGTTTTGCAATTTCATTCAAGTACTGTATAATTGTAACGTACCTTGTCCCCTCGAATATAAAACTGTGTTTTATAATCATTTCCTTCAGCAGTAGTTCAAACAAGTAGAGTCGCCACATTCTTTAAGTCTAAACACCTTAACATCCATATACTAAATACCAACATGGTGACCGTGCAAATCTCTGAGGTACAAGCACCATTTGTGCCACGTCATGTAATAGGGTAAAGTTTACGTGAGGTAATAGAACTGAACAAAGTATTTATCACGTGTTCAAGGTCATGCCTTAATAAAATTTAAATAAAAAACTTGATAGGCAAGAGAAATATGAAGATTTAGTTTGACAGTAATAAGGAACCACTGTAGGCAGGAGTATACAATCTGGCATGGAGGTAAAACATAAAATCCATCTCTTTTATTTGTTGATAATTACATATATTGCAAGGGTGCGAAACGTTGATGTTGCGCATTACTGACGACAATATATGAGAATATGCAGTATAGGATATAAGTAAATATAATTTTAAGGAGAAAAAAAGTTCTTTCTGAAGTTTCTAATGCTTTGTCATAGGCAGAAAATCTTCCAGAAAAAGCAAGGTATTATGTGAAAAGCAGAACCGTACTGTTACAGTGCGTCTAGATGCGACAGCGTTATGTCAGTTAGTGCCTTGATATACATTTCATGAGCGTTTTGCTAACTACACCTGCTCTTGTTTCACCTGATGGGTCGTCTTCATATCATTGCCATATATTTATTGTATTTGCATTTTACTATGTATTAGTTCCAACTCCACAACCGAAGAGTGAAGCCACTTTAAACATTTTACAGGTTTGGGCGTCGGTCACAATATGAAAGTAAGGAAATGAACTTGGTGTCACGAGTAGAACCAATTCCCGGATGAGGTCTTCCGCTTTTCTGGGATGTTACACAGCTTTGATTGGTAATAAGCTACCGACGTTTCTTAAAAGCCTATTGGTCCCGAAACGTCGGTAACTACCAATCTACGCTATGTAACATCCCAGAAGAACGAAGACCTCATTTGTACCTCGAAGGAAGCCTGAAATCACGCACTTCTCAAGTGTTGAGCGTACAACTCTAGCCCAGAGGCTGTTAGGGAAGTTACTGACCACTGGATGAACTGCCGGAGATCGACTCCCGCCGGGGTCATAAATGTTCTCACCGCTTACACTTCTACGCCACACTGGGGACCCCTTTCCTTCCTATCCAGCGTACCAGGAGATTTCTCACCGGAAGTGTGACCAACCATCCACTTCACACACCTTCGTGCCCTAATTCTTACACACAGCAGCAATTTTACATTTATCTCACAGAATTGAAAATGTCCACAATATACCTCTTGCGGAAGAATGGATATAACGTCGTCACAGACTTTTAGATGATTATGTGCTTCATAATTTGTGGCACGAAGAGAAACCACTGTGTAATCGCAGAGAATTGATTGCTGCGAGAATCCTTCCAGGCCTGTGGCGTCAGTGGTAAGCGCAAGTCACGCTCGTACTGCTCTAATGTCTCACCAGAACGGCTGTACTGTACCAACGCTTCCCACTTCCCTCGTCAAAATGCACAAAACAAACCTGCAATAGCTTTTATTTCACAGAACGTATTTCGGTCAGTCATCTGCCTCTGAGTATAATACTGCAAGACAACAGTTTCAAGGCGAGCGAATAAACAATGTTTCATTTCTTTCGTCATGGGAGCCAGTATATTGATTGGGCTTTGGGATGAACGACCGATGAATCGTGGTTTGATTTCCTCCAGCGTAAATACTTGTACATATTTCTCTTTTCCAAAATGGTCTGAGCGACTCTGGGGCATACCCATACTAACATTCAATGGGTACTGGGGCCTCTTTTCGCAGGGTTGAAACGGCCGGGGCTTAAAACTGGTATTACCTACATACAGCGCCGAGGTTAACAGTGAATGGAGCTATACGTACTCTCTCTAGTATGCTTTATGGGGTGCAGAGAGACAACGTTACCTCGAACTTTTTAGTGCAACCAACATTCAGTAAGGCGTTAATTTCCTTCATGCATGTTATTTGTGCTGTCTACTCCACCTTCCTTCAGTTTAACACTTTACGGTGGTTGCTGTATTGACCATTAGCTGTAACATTTAAACAGTCTATATTCTGCCCTCAGAGTGCATTTATCCATTTTATGGATCTTACAACAAGAAATGATTATTGCCTGTAGAGCGGCGATTAATTATTTCTGTAACCGACTCAGTATGTGTAACGCACGGTATGAAATGAATCTTGAAGTACAATAAAGGATAATGTTAGTCTTTAAATGGTTATTCACTTTAAAAAAATAAAAATTCATGTTTCATATCAGGTGGATGTTTCTTGCCCTAGACACAGCCTGTTCTGAAAGACTGACGTTTTATTTTGAAGCTCAAGTTACATTCCGGTATATTTACCTAAAAGACCACTTTCTACCACATCTTTCTCATTCAGACATTTACAGACATCTCCAGCGAAAGCTCTTTAGGCTATAATGTTTACATAGCATCCTTGCATCAACGACGGAACGCCAAACCCTTGACGCTTATTTCGAATCCCATCCTGGGATTCATTATTCGAACTCAAGACTTTAGTCTCGAGATACCGGCACGGTACCGTAAACATTTCACGACCTTTTCCTCCCATATTTGTACAAAAACATCCAACTATAAGACTATCAGTTACCTGCATATGCTAGAGCATCGTACCGTAACAAATGTCACTCCGACAACAGCTTGTGAAGCGTACCCAACAAGTAAAATTAGCATTCTGCATTCCCATTGCTTAATTCCACTTATTATCACCTACATAATTCTCTCTGTATTTTGTTTGTAGATAACATTATTTTTCGCATTTCATGAGCTATATCTCCACTTCACCACACATTTACGACGTGCAATGGGACAAATTTACCTTTACCTTCAACCGGATGGAGTTCCCAGATTTATGCAGTGTGTAACTCTGACGCAGAAACACCCAGACGAAGTAACACCTCTTGTCTCAAAGACCGTCATCGGATACTATCAGGAACTATTTTCACCCACTTCCCACGTTAATGTTATTGCAGCTCCTTCGCCGTATTACAACGACCAATATTCTAGGCGCAGTTTCCTACTAAATGAAAGGAACAAGTCTAGCATGACCTTCCTACGTACTTCACACCGTTTAACAGGAACGTGACAGTGAGGAATGCGTGTTGAAAATGTTGCTTCCTGGTAGTGGCGATGGTGGCAACGCCTGCTGAATTCGTTGTTACATTATCTGTGCTGCACCTGAAATCTTAGCGATTCTCACATTCAAATTACTGCCTTCTGGGGTTTTATATCGTGGGTATAACGGGTGCGTTCCGGTGCTTCGAAGGACCTTGCTGCCTCTGCCTTCAATGTGACTGAATTTGGTCCATGTGTAAGTCGAAGTCTGAACGAACAAGTTATTCTACACAGTCAAAATCCAGCAAACCAACATATAAGCAACACCCGCCCTAAAAACGATTCTCACCTTCTTTCGATTTGGGAATGCCTTCTTGGTATAATTATTTGTGATTGATACAGGATTCCGACATATGCACTGCGGTTTCACAATTGAAGTACAAAAATCGTGACTAGACTGAGGGATGTTCCTAAATACAAGCACAATAGTCACTCACAGAACCTCCAGTTAAACCACACATATGATTACTCAAATACTGTGTAACACTGGTCGACAGAAGATTATCAAAATCTACTCGTACTATTATTAGGATAACACAGGCTGGACATGCGACAAGCCTCGTGATAAAGGGCAATGCCAACAGATCTTGTGTTACAAAGCAACAGTTCAGAGAGTTGGGTGACTTGCTGCGTGTCAGACGACCGACGTTTGAGTCTTAGTACGGGCAGAGACTTTTCCTTCGATACTGGGTTCAGACTACGAAGCCCACCCAGCCCCTTTGACTATTGACATCGTGAAATCTTTCATCGGATGTGAAATTAACCACTCATTTTCGTCTAATGTTACTACGAAAAATTGTGGAGCTTTGCCCCCATTACAACTTTGTGCTGTGATTCTTTGGCATAGTGACAACTTTACCTCCCCATTTACGAAGGATAGAAGTTACTTTCAAGATAGAGGTATGGATGGGACTAAAATATTCGCGGATCATAAAAAAGAGAAAGAAATTGAGAAGAACGAGAATAAGGTGACGAGGAGACGTGAACATTACACTGTGTGACTAGGAAACATGTCGTTGTATTATCAAGTGACACGCTTTAGACCATTGCAACCGAGTATATTAAAATAATACAATTTAACCAAACCCAGCATTTTTATTGATCACACTTTTTTTCCCCTCAGGGGTTAAACCTCATTCATTACCACTGCAGATCCTTAAAATAATTTGCATATTAGCTATCGTGTGAAAACTTAATTTTGAAGACACGTTGTTAAACAGTTAAAATAGGTTAAAAAGTTTCAAACAACAAAATAATTTGCAAGTTCGTGAAATTGTTAATTAAACACAGTTTTCCTAATTTTTCTTTTGTTACAGTAATTATGTTATGAATCTCTATTTACGCAAATACTGCATATTATCGTAAAGTGGACTGAGACAGCTTCCTTCCTGGTACTTTCAATCTTCCATTCGCATTCACTCTACTTTCCTCACACTTTCCATTATACCATTCGCAATCATTCTATGTTCTGCGTACCTTCCAGTCTACCATTCGCAATCATTCTACATTCCACATACCTTCCTATCTAACATTTGCAATCCTTCTACCTTCCGCAGTTTTTCCAATCCGCCTTTAGCAATAATTCTACTTTCTCATGTAGACCTAGTGCAGTCTATGTAATTGTAAAGCAATTTTAGTACAGGAACAAGCAAGCACCGTGCTTATATAATTAATACGTGCACTGAAGGAATGTACGGCATTTAAAGTACACTAAAATATGTTTGTAATACATTTGCTTATGTCGTAGCAACAACACCCTCTGTGAAGTAGAGGCCCTCTGTGAAGTAGAGACAGATATCTAGCTATCAGTCCGATACTACGGTAGTACTGCTCAGTCAGAAGTAACAGGCAGTCTGCTATGTATTCTGCCAGCTACATAATCAGTCTATGAGTCAGCAAGTATGATGGGAGTAGGTTGAGCTGTTTAGCCAATCCGTTACTTTGCGATATGCAGTTAGCCTCTTCTATCTCCCAAGGCCGCCGGCCCTTCGTTGGGTGGCAGAGCGGTTTTGCGAAGAAGTTGCATCTGAGAACGTTACTTTCGTGCACTATCTACTGGGACTGGGTGAGGATCCTAGCACATAAACAGCTTGTTCGGATGGACAGTCTGTTGATTGATCAAACAGTAATGGGCATGGATTCAGAGGCACAGGCTCCCTGCCCAGAGCTGTTACTTACATGGATGACTCCCCTTTGGAACATGCTGACACACCACACGCTACTAGCTATCTAACCCAAGTCGTTCCATTTTCAGCTATCTAAATTACTTTAAGTAAAATTTTTGAGTCTCTTGAGCTATTTATAATTGAGTGGCACTTAATAGGTACGTTTCTTTTCCACACGATAAGCTTATGCTGATTCTACTAGCCAGCCAATTAATTAATTATTCGGCCACTGGTTAATTAGGCATTTAATACACTAAATCAGTTAATTATTCGCTCGCTTAGTCTGTTGAATAGTAGTTAGACAATCAGGCAGTTAGGTAATGCATGAAGTAAGGCAATTAGTTTTAGATGTAAAAGATAAATCGGTCCTATTACAGGCCCGAGGTGCCCAGAGAGTTCCAGGAAGTTAAGGTTCCCAGATTACGTGACAACGGCCCAGGATGGTCGTAAGGTTGTCAGCCTTACGCACCGGCCGCTTTTTACCCCCAGGAAATACTCCCGGTACTCATTTCTGTTAGAGGCTGAGTCGACCCCAGGGCTATAGTGCGATCGGAAGGATTATGTCATTGAAAAGTTCCAATGACACCATCTGGAATCGAACCAGCGACCTTCCGATTTGTAGCTTAGCACCTTAACCACTGTGCTACCGCAGTTTTACATGTAGTAGGTCTAAAATATTTAATGAATTTTCCCTATATTTGACATACCTGAGTGTTTACTTAGCATTAATTGTTGTAGGCGTACCAGACAGCGGTCCAGAACCAACGGGACGTGCGGCAAGCAATTCTAACTGAAAGTACTCAACATGACGAGAGTAAGGACGTTGTGAGCTCCACTCCTAAAGTGGTTCACCAGTCCAGTAGGAGTCACAAGGTCGTTGACACTGAGGACACGGAGGAGCAGTGCCAGCTGCAAAAGGACGGACGCCTGGTGACTGAAACACGGCGGACCACAGAACACGAAGAGATCCGAAACAAAGAAGAGCCTGATGACGAGAAAAGAGATCACAGCGAAGAGGAAGAAACCAGACGCGAGAGCTCTCATCGTTTTGCCAAAACTAAGGATCAGGATCTAGTCGAATACATAGCCGATGGCGTCAAAATCGGTGAAGAAATGAGATACGTAGCAGAAAACATTGAAGGAGAACGCCACGGGGATCCTTCAGACATGGCGGATCATCAGGAATGGGACAGTTTGTCAACACGAATCAGAAGAATGAGGAGACAGGCTACGAAGTCTCACAACACCAAAGGAATCCGTTCAACTGGAGATCCTCTGGGTGTTGGCTCACTTCCGATGGACCGTAAAGATGCCCTGACAAAAAAACCTTTAGATTTTGATCAAGAAGAGGAAACAAGGAAAGTTGAAACTTCCAAGTGGTTGGAACATCATTTTGGGAGCGAATCTCGTTCTTCTAAAGATTCGCTTGATGAGGATGATCTGCCTTCAGTACATCCAGGCGGGAGCACTAGTTACATCAACGTGACTATGACGTCGCGACCCATCAACAGTAACAGGACCGCATCAACACAAATGGTAAACCCAGTGTCTTCAGCGTCCCAAAACACTTACACTGCCACAGTAAACACATCTTCCAAGGTATTTGTGTCGTCACCAGACACTGCTCGTGCAAATGGATTCTTCCAGGGAGTAACGGAGTGGTCGGAGCGTTGCAATGACGTTAAAGAGGACAGAACTTTCACATCTGTCACTCCTCAACGTCCTGACCGAGTTCAGGTGCTCCCTTCTGGTCCAAATCTCATGTTTAATCGAAGTACCAGGGCAGAAATATCATCACCACACAACAGCAAAAATCATCTTGACAGAATATCATCACATCCAGTCACAAGTCACATCTCTGACAGATCTTCGCCATACCAATCATTGTCACAGCACAGTATCAACAGGACAGCTGCGCACGAGAGCGGTAATTTCTTAAAAATGGAAAGCAAAGCCGCATCGCAGTACAAACAGAATAACGGAAGGCGTTCGCCTTTTTACCAAAAGACTTCAGAAATATCGTCTCCTTATCACAGTTACAACACCAGCAATCGGCCCGAAGTGACAAGGGAATCTCCTAACGGATACTCGAGTATGGAGAGGGATCCATCGCCCTACCTTCAGGGTACATCTTCGCGAAACGAGTACGTGTTCAGTGAGACGAAAGCGACTACCTGTCACGATGAAGATGGCAGAAGACACTCGCCACAGCTACCACATACAAGATGCCATAACGTTTCCGAAGATGTGAGTGTACTTCGACTGAAGGTTGATTCTTTGGGCATTAAATTGCGCTATTCAGATGTTAAAATTTAAGTATTTATAGGCGAGGTTTGAATTTAACTGACGTCGGGTAGATTTCAATGAAAAGATTCTGTGAATGCATTAAAAAACCACCAAGTTTCATACAAACATGCAATTCCTTTATCTTTCGAAAAGTTTACTTTCCAGTAAAGTTCCTGAACGTTCGGATTAATTAATAATTTGGCCAGTCACTTACTTTCAGTTTCGGAATTCAGACTGCATGTGACGAAATGGAAATGTGGTCGTAATTGGTCAGCAGGCAATAATTCTAACTGAAGGTGTCGTACCTTACTCATATAACCAGACCGCCTGTCCGCAGCCTGTCTTTACTCACCATTTACGATCCTCTTACTATGTAACGTCTATAAACAGTGCTGTTAAAAAGAGTCATTAGTTATGTCAAACTAAACTGGTTTACTTCCGTTAAAACTTCCCTTCACACACCGGCCTGATAAATGCGTACATGCAACCGGACCACTTTTACCTTGTGTCCCGAATCGTACCGTCTGTGAAGGAATCAGTGATTGGGCAGAATGATGTAGAGAGCGTTTGCCATATGCACGGAATTTTTCTCTGATTGAAAGACAAGAAATGCACACAAAATTTTGAGAAACTCCGCTTGTAAAACGCAACTTCGAATACCAAGAAAAGCACAATATTAGAATTATCTTATTAACAAATGATACTCTTATACCGTCAAACACATCTCTTTATTTGTAAGTTATTCTTAAGTTACCTTTAGCAACATGTTTCACCTAATTTATAGTACCTTTCGTTAACAGAGATAACACAGCGGAATGCAAGACATCACAGTTGTTTTAATTATTTGTAATTGTATGAATTTCTGATTTCATAAAAGCCCTACCTGGTTTGAAACTGTCAATTTAACTCTGGGAATGTTTTACATTTGTATTAAACATACTGTCATGTTCGCACATTGTTTCACACAAAGTGGTGGGATGTCGCAGGAGCAGCACGAGGTGGACACACGGCAGAAACACAACCGAAGAGAGTCGCTCCCGGCTCAGCATGCCCACAGGACCTCGTCTCAATCCCCGTCGCCGTCACCATCCCCGTCCCCCCCGTTGGATCAACCACCAGAGACAAGAATTACCCCTCCTCCGAGCAAAAAGGTATATCAACGGACGCGTTTCGCAGCCGATATCCCTCCCCCACCTAACCGCCAACGTTCCAAGTCCCCTGGACAGAGCGCCACGTCTATAATAGGCGAATCCTTCCGAAAACTTGTCGACAAATTCCGATCATCCAGTTCCGAAAGGAAAAACAAACGTCGCAGTAAGAGACTGTCTCGGTCGCCTTCCCCGCATCACCAACACACCAGCTCCACCTATCAGCAGTATCACGTCATTGACAGCAACATTCCTTCCGTGGTGGGGCCCGACAAGTCGTCGCGAGTGGGACGCCGCGGGGGCGGGTCCCCAACCGAGGCCGAGCGAGGCGCTGCGGAAGCCGAAGGCGGGGAAAGTCAACCGGTCGCTCCACCACGAGCGACCAGAGCTGGTAGAGGCGAGACTGAGAGACGGGAGCGTATCACGAAGACAGGGCAAGAGACAACCGTCGAACAGGTCGGTAGCATGGACTACCATCGGAGAGGAACGTCTCCTGTGGTGCAGAGGTTCTATTTGGGAGAGGATCCTTTCGGGGGCAGTATCTATGGGCGCGAAAAGGAGTATGATGGCGTCACACCCGTCAAATCTAGCAAAAGGCAATACAGACAGAACGGACATCGCAGAGGCAGTCACCCTGGGGAGGAAGAAGACATGAACAGGTAAATATAGATGTCTTAGACTGACACGAGCCGGGCCTTTATCCAAACATCGACCTTCCATTACCACCAGAATTAACGCTATATACAAGTGACTCGGCGTCTTTTAGTCAGCGTCATGTCCTCAATACCAGATGTAGGCCCGCTATCGTTATGACACGGTTCTTTTATTTGGTTAAAGACATTTCCTCCACACCACGCCGAACGGTTTTACTGCCACGAGTTGGTCATGAAGCCTTAGTATGTGAAAACCGGGCTCTACGCGTGAATCTGGGCTTTGAGTGAAGGCTGGACTATTCATCCTGCCCCCTTAATCCTCATACACATTGTCACATTTAGTTTACAACATATTATTCCTTTCCACAGGTAAACTGATAATATTAACCTGAAATAATGGTTGAAAAAAGTGTATAAAAAGTCACAATACGCGGCGTATTCATGATGTCCGTTATCGTCACGAAAACTTTACGACCATATTATGTAAGGAAATTGTGCTTAACACGAAATACTCGTTGGCTATATATATTGTGGAATTCTTTTGTTTGTTTCGTATAATGCGGGTTTACATACATAATGTCGTCGAATCCCACACCTTAATATAAATTTGTCGCCAATATTTCTCAGCCTGAACATGAAACCAATTTAATAAGTTAATTTATTACGGGTTCTGATTACACTACATGTTCAAAATTATTTTCCTTTGATACGGGATTACTGAATTCGGGCAGATGAAAGACAAAGCGGAACTTTAAAAGGCTACTGTTTGTAATTCAAAAACTCGGTTAAAATGAAGTGATTATCTTTGTGAAGTGAGAGAGAAAACCAACAAGATGCAACAGTTAGATGTTTATTTTTAACAATTTCTCAACATGTTTCGGGCATCATTATGCCCATCTTCAGGAGAACAAGACGTATGTTACTGC
>Ga0136643_10008853_pt1 | contig 14763 bp, 7 predicted proteins | sample TergutLab28metaG_FD_96883 | JGI IMG/M metagenome (GOLD analysis project Ga0136643, IMG submission 96883) | Labiotermes labralis P1 segment gut microbial communities from Petit-Saut dam, French Guiana - Lab288 P1 (version 3) (version 3) | ecosystem: Host-associated > Arthropoda: Insects >... | reverse complement strand
ATTACCACATTGGTCGTTTCGTTCTTGGTTTGCTGTAGGTTGGAGGTTAGGTGCGGTTAGGCTGGAGTGGTGTCCGGGCTGCAACATACAGCAAACCAAGAACGAAACGACCAATGTGGCAATCAACATCATAGTCGCGCGCTTCTGATGATGGGCATAGTAGTGCCCGAAACATGTTGAACCTATAAGAAGCACAATAAAATAATAAGTGGCATCTAGTTGGTTCTCATTGTTCAGTTATCACAATGATGCACGGTCCAATACACATCAAATTAACAAATAATGCAGTACCTATACAGGCGAAGCGATGGTTGTGATAAATCGTCGACTTCATGATAATCCATTTTGATAGCCTTCCGTGTTTCGAAAATATTGCGTGTCTTCTTAAAACGGGCTTCAAAGTCAGAGTTTAATGCAGCATTACATCAAGAGAGATTTTCCGCACCCGTCCAGACCGCTCCTGGGGCCCACCCAACCTCCTGTACAATGGGTACCGGCTCTTTTCCGGGGGGTAGAGGTGGCCGGGGCTGACCCCCACCCCATCTAGTGCCGAGGTCCTAGAAAGAGTAGAGCTATACCTCTACTCGCCCTAAGAGCCTTCGTGGCCTATAAAAAAGGGTGAAACCTACCATTACATAAAGAGAATAAAACAGACCTACTTTCAATATAGTCTAAAAGTAAACAAGACTTCCCTTCGTTTTGTGTGTGGGATGATCGGTAGGCGTATGTACTGTACTTGGAGACGTGCTCAGAAACGCAACCAGGTGCTTCGTTTAGGCCTAATTGTTCTTTGTGTTTGTCCGATTTAAGCCAAAATTAATACGGCGCGACAAATAATTAAGGTTTATGTCTTCTGGGATATTACGCTCTGTCGATTTGTATACAGTGACCGGTGCTTCGGAGGAGCTTGCTGCTTCCATGGACAGGAACAAAGAAATCTCTGAGTACAGAGGGTTCACCGAAACATAGTGAATATACAGTCCATGGTGTCGTATCCTAGAAGGCCTGAATCTTGGTCACCACCAATGTAAGAACCTCAGATCTCGGCTTGACAGTTCTCCAGTATCAGTTTCATGAAGATAAGCTTTCGAGTTGCCATATGCTTGCAGACGAACAGAGTGGTTTTTATCGCTCATTTGCGACAAGAGAGTCACAACTCAAAATTTGGCATTTTTGAGTTATTGGTATAGAAAGAAACGTTTGCAGGTGCACTTTGAACAGGTATAGTGTCATATCGCAGTTTGCAAACCTCGCCGCTGGAGAGCAGTTGTGTCGTCGTTGCACTCATAGAAAATAATAGCACTTCAAACCCTTTAAAAGTCTCTCCTGAAAAATCACACATTTTGAATTGTGACACTGTTGCAAATGAGCGATGTGTTCTGCAGGAACTGCAGTTCGCCTGAACACTGTAGTTGTCCACGTAATGTTCATATGCAGTCTCCTTGTTTCACGCAGTGGAATATCAAGAGTTCGCAACGTAACACGCATGACGACGCCTGTTACACTGCATGCCACTGATTAAAATGTGTTTTATATTCTGAGAACCTGTCGTCGCTTGAAAAATGAGTTTTCATGGGCATTCAGTTTTGAAAGACCGCTTCAAATTATATTCGGAGCTTTCAAATTGTCTTGAGAAATTTTGTACTGGAAAGGTCAGTGAAATGGGTAGTATATTTTTCTTGGCAATGTGTTACTTCCAATTATATGCAGAGCTTTGTATTTTCTTACGAATTTTTGCAGTAGAAAGGTCAGTAGAATATGTAGTTTATTTTCCTTGGCAGTAGGTCTCTTTGACAGGCGCTGTTCCAAGGTGTTGGAAACATTAAAGGGACATAATTTTGCCAGAACTTGTTTTTGTGCATGTCAATTAAAGGCTTGCACAGTGCTAGCAATACGCCTACTGTGAGTCCTTGAAGTGGCTGAACGTAGATTTACACCAGTTCGCACTTCAACTTCGTATTTCCAAACTCTAAGTTCAGAATTTTGGCAAGGAGAACTGCAGTTCAGGCGAAGGTTTTCATGTTTATTCTCAAACCTCTGACGTATGTGCCGGCGTTCAGTGCTGTTACAAGTTTATGCGAATTTGATATGATGCGAACCCAAACGATAAAGTTGATTAAGTATTTATATTGTGCCTAAGAAGTATGTTTAAATGGAAAATTACGCTACAATAATAGGAGATTTTTACGTTCTGAGAACGTATCAGCCCTCTTTTAAATTTATTTCTGCGCGGAAATTAGGTCTTCAGTTACGCGAGCTGTTCGGGGACGCCCCTTTCGCAGCCAGTTCGACCCCACCGCACTTAGTTTACGATGAGCCCCTGTCCATTTTTGTTGCCGGTCACGGTTCGTGATCATCCTTTCATATTATATTATATTCTGTATGATGCTGCAGGCCCGTAACAGCATTATGACTGGATATTATCAGCCCCTCTCCCCTCCCTGTAGTCTAGGGATTGTCGTGCCGGCTTAGTATTCGAAAAGTACCCTTGATCCCATCGAATCCCGGTGGGGACGAGATTTTCCGCACATGTCCAGACCGGCCCTGGGGCCCACCCAGCCTCCTGTACAATGGGTACCGGGTCTTTCCCGGGGTAAAGAGCGGCCGGGGCGTGACGCTGACCCCTCACCCCCTTCTAGTGCCGTGATCAAGAAAGAGTAAAGCGATACCTCTGCTCCCCCTATGGGTCGTACGGCCTGTACAGAGCCTAAGTGCCTGTACAAGTGTGCACTTACCTTACCTTACTTTTACCCTTGATCCCAACCGTTTACACAAGGCCAAATACTAAGACAAAAAGCCATCTGCTGGCTGCAAGTACGATACATATATGTTCGAAAGGTAACGTAAAATGCGAAAGAAAAAGTGTAAATGTAAAGTGACCCATGTCCACGCCGTGAAGTCGTATGGGGGGAGTATAGTTATAGTTTCACTCATTTTTAACTGGGGGACTAAATGTAGTTGAGTGGTCGACTTAAGGCCCCGGCCGCATTACCCTCGGGAAAGAACTCGGTACCCGTTGAAGAGGAGGCTGGGTGGACCCCAGAGCCAGTTGGGACTGGAGAAGAGAAAAATCTCTTTCCTCTACCGGGCTTTGAACCCTGGATCGTCCAGCTCATAGTCTAGTTACCATACGGATTGCCGTACCCGGCCTCGCAGTATGCTTGGAAAGGTGTTGAGTAACTTGGCTGTGAGGCCATGCATGACTGTCATAGTAAAACCGATCCGGGATTCTGATCACAATGACTGCTGAGTGAGCGAGATGAGTACTGACACGTAAATAAAACACCCTGTGGTGCAATCAGGGCAGATAGCTTACTGGCGCCAGACGGACAAATTGTCCGCGGAATAAAACACGAGTTTGAATCAGGGACCATTTCGCGCATGTTGAGACATTGACTCATGCAAGCTACGATACAAGACATGCTTGGTCCAGGGATTCCACCCCCATCGAACACATGGGCGTTGAACATGTTGATCTTGTTAATGCAGTACAGATTTCGATGGCGTATGTTTTATCGCAGTATAAAATTATGTCCATAATAATTTCCGATAATTCGTTTTTATATGTTAAGGACATTTTTGGTGGCGATATTCCAGTGTTTATGAAGCCAGTGGCGTACCCAGGAATTTTTTTCGGGGGGGGGGGTTCAACAAATTCAGTTGAGGACAGAGAGAACGGGGATCTGGGGGCGGTAGCCCCTTAGTCAGGGGTTCTGGAGGCAGCTGTAATTTGGTACAAGAAATTTCATTTCATATAGTAACATTTTCTTAATTTTTGGAACTTTAAGACTATTTATGATGACAACCAGTCTATTTGTCATTGCTAATGTAAAACAATTGGGAACCTAGGTAGTTTTAGAATTTTACTGCCTTTTTTCCGAACATCTTGGGATGTTGGCGTCCTAAATTCAACAATTTCTAACAGTTTTCACAATCGGGTTGAGTTTGGCATGATTTTGGAGGACCTTCGGAATTTCGGGGGGGGGGTGGATTGAACCCCCCTCGGTACGCCACTGTATGAAGCCACTGTGTCGGATTTGTGGATTTTTGACCCCTGAATGACTGTTGGAGCGCTACAACAAGACAACCCTATTTCCCGATATTATTAAAGTAGGCTCTTTGAAGATGAGTGGTTACTTGCCTGACTTTGATAAACTGGGGCATTGGTGTTTGTTGTCTTTTTCTTTTGCCGTTGTGTTGTTTCTTGCAACAACACTGATCCTAAACACAGCCGCGCAAATCTGTTCACTTGCTGAAGGAGCATTAAACTGAATTTGTAAACAAACCGTACTTTGCACGACACATGTAGACTACATGACATTCATGTTAACATGTTTAAACTTCTTCTCTCTGGGGGGAATATGTTGTATTCGTACTATTTTGAAGCTTTTTTGGTTCACTGACCGATGATTTGTTTGCTTTACATTCATTGGTTTATATTAAACTGGAACTGTTGCCGGAAGTGGAATGGGACAATCGGGTAAAAGAAATAAGTACATTGCAATGGGTTTATAGTCAGTTTGATGAAGATTGTTATATGACGGCAATAAAAATGTGAGAAATACGGAGACAGTAGCAGTGTAACACAGGCAGAGCATCACAAAACGATGGGGGTGGCAAAACGGGCTTAAAATATCGCTGATATTTACATTTTGTGAACATTTGTTACATATGTAGGCATTTTTGACGTTTTGTTGACCGTGCATCTCAGTATATTTATCTCAGTATTTAACCAACTTGATGCACAAAATTTGCTTCACAATAAGTTTTATTTCATTCCTCTACATGTTTCGAGCACATGTGCTCATCATCAGGAAGTCAAAATTGCATTACACAGCCTCTGGTATCATCACACCTATAGGTGTGAAACAAATTTTGTGCATCAAGTTGGTTAAATACTGAGAAAAATATATGTAGGCATGTTTGTGTGAAGACACGTCTCTAATCCTTATTTATCTTTAAATAAATTTTCAGTATTGGAATCACCTGAATGATACATCGTTTTTGTAATTCGGATATCTTTCTGGGTGACATAATTCAGAGACGACATCATCATGTGGTGATAGGATTCGGGAAAAAAAATTGTATTTTAGCCTGCACAGTGGGCTTTCCATACATTTTGCATGTGTAACAGACACTAAAGGGTAGGAATAAAAGCAGGTCGCGGAGCTTGTGGCGCCGCGGACATTAGACTTATAATTCCGTGTTCGATTTTGATGTAGGGACTTTGAAGCTTACGTAAACTAATTGAGACGGATCAAATCGGAGAATACGATTCGTTACGGAATATTTTACATTACTGGCATTTATCTGTAAGTCTAAAGGATTGTAATGTTCAAAACTGTAATTGTATATGTTGTTGTACATGTTGTCAACCTAAGGGAAGAACATATAGTGAAGTTGATGGAAGACATCGCGATATGCTAGGAATATACCAAAACATTAATTAATTTACGTCAATCGCAACTATTTTATTTATACGAGTTGTGCTTGACGTATGTTAATTAATGTTTTAATACAGTGAAGTGCTGTAGACGAGACTGCTGAGAATATTCAGAAATTTAGAGACGTAGAAATAGAGGTACTGAGGAGCTTACATAATGAGGAGCTTTATAATCTGTGATCCGTATGGAATGTTATTAGGGCAATGCGACGAAGGGGGATAAGGTAGGTAGGAACACGTAGTGTATGTATAGGTTAATGAAAGTTCCAGTTTGCAAAGTATCACATCAAAATAATCACCAGGTAGACCTGGGCGTAAATGGGAAGATAAAATTGAAATGGTGTGAAATTAATTAGCTCTGGTTACGATCCAGAGCGGGCTCTTGTGAGCCCACAAGTAGCCCTCGGGTTCCATAAAAACTAGGCATTTCTTAGCCAGATGTCCGAGTGTCACTTCTGAAGAAAGGCCCTCTTGCATGGAATAGTGTTGCTAATTAAGTATTCTGAGGACGTATCTTGGGGTGTAATGGTACGTTCTGCGTAAGTCTGTGAAGAGAAACTGTCTTTTATTGCGCTGAATTTATCCTGAACTGTTTGCTTAATTTTGACGTTTTGTTGACCGTGAATCTCAGTATATTTATCTCAGTATTTAACCAACTTGGTGCACAAAATTTGTTTCACAGTAAGTTTTATTTCATGCCTCTACATGTTTTGAGCACATGTGCTCATCATCAGGAGGTCAAAATTGCATTACACGGCCTCTGGTATCATCACACCTATAGGTGCACGAGACGGCCACCTATAGGTTTGATGATACCAGAGGCCGTGTAATGCAATTTTGACCTCCTGATGATTATCACATATGCTCGAAACATGTAGAGGCATGAAATAAAACTTATTGTGAAACAAATTTTGTGCATCAAGTTGGTTAAATACTGAGATAAAAAAATGCTTGCTTAATGTTGATCGTTCCCTCGCCACGTATTTGTGTTCTGCTCAGTCTTATTAAGATATATATTCGTAACATTTAAAATATTTGGACGTGGAATTTGAACTCGCAAGTCATTCCCGTGTTCCACATGTGACTGTTTTAAACGTGACGTTTAGCCATCTGTTTCTGCAGCAGTCTTAGTTTGCATTTTTCATGAATTCATTCTGACAGTCTGCTGCCATACTGTGCTCCAGTCTACGTACTGGTGACATGTAGGGTAATTTAATGCTTATCATGGTTAGCCTTGAAAAATAGGCAGGAAAATGGCGTTTTATTCTTCATTAACTTATTTTCGTGACATAACGTCATCGCTTTCACCATTCCAATCGTTCTAGACAGCGCCTTTCCTCTCTGTCTTGTTGAAACTTATCGTGCATGGTTACCATTGTCCACTGGCAACTCGTTCTGCATTACAAGTGGAGTGACTCACGTAAAACCGCGTGGACTTCGAAATGTTGCTAATAAAGGTGTTCTATATATAGAAGTTTTTCCTTATACCATAAAGCACATAGCTTAAGCTCATGTACAGAACCGTACTTGGGAAGCTGGCGGTTATCCAGCGTGTCAGTAAAACTCGTCAACGACACCACGCCAGGTCCTCTATTGCAGTGTTACTCAACCTTTGTGAGACCGCGGCCCGGTAAATTCTTTTTTCATAAGACGAGGGCCCGGTCCCAACAGATTTACTCGTCAGTACCTTTCCAAATTTGTTTAAGTTCATACATTAAACTAACATAAGTATTAATAATTAATTATGGCGTAATCATAAAGAGTATTAGTACAATTATGTGTACGGTGTGTCATGTTGACAAATATAAAATTACATTTAAATTCGTTATCAATTCCAGGAGAATCTCTTTCGGCCCGGTGTAACTGACGCCAGGGCCCGGCGGTTGAGAAAAACTGCTCTATTTGATCCTGTACCGAAGCAGGGCAGCCATGTTAAAGTCATTAAAGCTGTCAAAAGTTGCTAAAGATGTTTTAAGTGTTTTCTAGGTCATACAAACTAAATGAGAAGTCATTAGATGTTGATTAGCTCTTTTTTTTTCACTAGAGTATCATTACACTTCAGTATAAATCGTCGTCATATCGATGCATTTGTCTTATCTTGGCCCGAGCTATAAATATTAGGTCACGGTAGAAATGGGGCTCTTGCATTCACGACCATTCACGAAGATCCATTTCCACTTTCTCGTTGTGGAATCGGCAACCTCCGAAGAGTTGCTTCAGCGACCCAAGCAAATGATCTGTCGTGAGGTGTGATCCTTCAGCACGACCGTGCAACCCCTCTCCGCACACCTGGTACACGATTTGTTGTAGTCGTTTCACCAGCAACTTGCTGAACCATTCACTGTATTGTTTTGACGACTTACGTAACTTGGGAGGCCTCCGAGTCCACAATAATAGGAAGTGGCAGTGTCTGTTCATGAATGTTTGCGAATGCAACGACGGAATCTTTAAATTCATGCCAAGATGGTCAGTGTATCATAGTCCGGGTGGATTGTGTTGAAAAATATTAATGCTTTGGTGGGATAAATTAGCTACATTTAACGTTGTAATGACTCCGCATTAATTTTATGACCTAGGGAGTCGCTTTTCCCAAGCAGCCCTTTGTGTATGGTACTTACTGGCGCGTGACTGGACCATCTGGTCCTCTGGTTTTATCAGTGTTTATTGTTTCCCCGATTAGGGCAACACTTGTATCACCTTAACAGTAGATGTTGTAGGTAAAGCCGGCAGAATTAAGAAGTTTTTCTTTATGTAATTTTCTCTCTTCTCCGTTACTTTGTCTCGCTTGTGTACATTCACTTACGCACATTCGATATCAGACCAAACCAATCCCTTTTTTTGGGTTTACAACAAGAGAGAGAGAGAGAGAGAATGAAAAGGTAAAAAGTAAAGCAATCCATCTGAAGGCCTGGACAGGCCGTGAGGGTTCCAGGAGTTTGAGGCTCCCAGATTTCAAAACATTCGACACATGAAGGTGTTAAGGTTGTCAACCTTACGCACCGGCCGCCTTTACCCTCCAGGAAATATACCTGGTACTTATGTCTGTTAGAGGCTGAGTCGACTCCAGGGCCTAGTGCGGCCGGAAGGATTATGTCAATGAAAAATTACAATGACACCATCGGGAATCGAACCTGCGACTCAACCAACTGTGCGCACCGCGTGCCCCAGTGAGAGAATGATTCATATGAAATGAATAATAGAATGCGAAGGGCAGTTCCTAGGATGTGTACATAGTAAGTTATTCTAGTTTGTATTTTATTTGCATTAGATCGCAAAAAGAAAGAAAGAAAGAAAGAAATAGAAATAGAAATTGTCATTCTGGATTAAGCATTTCCGAAGTTTATTCAGCTCTTAATTTTAAAGTGAATGTGATTTGGTCTGCTTCCCTTGTTGCATAAGGAAAAAGAGTCCTATATCCTGTCCGTGCGTCTATCCTCCCAAATAATCATGAATGCGTTGAGGATTTCCATGTACTGTGTTATAACTTAGTATGAACCTTCATGCCACTGGAGCAGTGGTTCCCAAATTGTGCTCCGCGGGTCCCAAGGGATCCGCGATCAGTTCCCAGAGGATCCGTGGATACATTTCTGTGATGACTACAGTGAAGTTCACTAATTTTTTAATTAAAGGAATAATGTTTCGTTAAAAATAATTGAGGGGCTTCTTCAGTTGGCGGTATGTTTAATCGTATAACCGTTACAATATCTAATTAAAAAACACCCTGTACCCACACAGCGAGCAAAAATCTTTTTAATGCCAAACCATACAATGCATTGTTACGTTTGCTACTGGCATGTATTCGTAGCTATCTAAAATCATTTATGATTATATAAATTTTTAATTTTTGGTACCTATAATCAGGATGCTCTGTATTTACGTGAGCAAGGGTGTGAGGATACTCCCCCCCCCCCTCTCGAAACCACAAGGGGGTCCGGAAGCAAAAGAGTTTGGGAAACACTGCACTAGAAGGCGCACAGTTTCTTTAATTTTTTTTCAGTTACCCGTTATGGGTAATACCAACATGACCGTGCGAACTTGTGAGCGCGTTACTTTGTTACTATCATAAGACGCCGAAGTTTCTTGCGGCGGTAGCGCTGCGTGTACATTGGTAGGACGTCATAGCAGCTGCGTGGTGCTAGTCTGACGGATTTAACAAGCATCTGGGTCAGCAGAAATTATGCGCAGAAATGTATAATATATCTGTGACCTCTTAACGTGGTACCTGATGGATTAGATGGTCTGTATGTGATTTCTCAGAGCTGTCTTTTGTGATGGATCTGCCCATTATTTTGTGACAGGAGTCGTGTAGTGGAGTTGACGAGGATTCATGAGGATTGTAGCTGTGCTGGTCGCCCTGATACAGCACGTAACCTTGAACTCAAACCATACATCCCTCCTTACCTTGCCTGTGGGACAGCCTGCTCTTGCAGCATAGATTTTACGTAGTTTCGGATACCTGACATAGGCTTTCAAGGGCAGAGGGTTTGCAACGATGGGCACACTTCTGTTCTGATATTAAGCGAAGATATGTTTTAAATCACCTTTACCAAAACCAGCAACAGCATCGTCGTCGTCGTCGTCGTCATCATCATCATAATCGTCGTCTGGGTGTCAGTCCTATGACGTGCTACCCAACGGCCCTTTTCATTATGTCTTTGTGATGATTAAACACTAAGAGGGGCTAGGTAACAGGGGACTGGAAAAGACTACATAACGAGGAGCTAAATGATCTATACTCCTCACCAAATATTATCCGGGTGGTCAAATCAAGAAGGAGATGGGCGGGTCATGTAGCATGTATGGAGGAGAGGAGAGGTGCATGCAGGGGTTTGGTGGATAGACCTGAGGGAAGGAGACCACATGGCAGACCCAGGCGTAGATGGGAGGATAATGTTAAAATTGATATTAAAGAAGTGGAATGGCGGGTCATGGGCTGGAATAGTGTAGCTCAGGATAGGGACAGGTGGTGGGCTGTTGTGAATGCGGTAATGAACCTTCGGGTTCCATAAAATGCGAGCGATTTCTTGACTACTTGAGGACCGTTTAGCTTCTGAGGAAGGATTGTACTCCATGGAGTTGGTTGGTTGGTTTGGTTTGGTTTGGTTTGGTTGGTTGTTTGGTTTAGTTCGTTGGTTGGCTTGGTTGGTTGGTTGCTTGCTTTAGTTGGTTTGGTTGGTTGGTTTGGTTTAGTTGGTTGGTTGGTTTGGTTGGTTGGTTGGTTGGTTAGCTAGTGAATGTTTTTACATTAGTGGTTGTTGAACTATCAGTATATTAATGTTTAAACACAGACCGAACGCCTCAGTTTGTGCTGTAGAAAGTTTACAAGCATTTTATGAAATATAAAGTTGCATTTACTTGCCTCTTTTATTACGAAATTTTCCGTAAAATGACGAAACATTTTCTTTCATACCGCACATTTCAAACATGAACTTTAATGTTTTTAATATTGCTACCTCTTGTTAGCACTTCATGAATTTGGCCGTATCCACCCACAAGGAGCCCGAGTAGATAGTCGGCCACGTAGTGAAGCGGTTGGCTTTGTGGTTTGCGCTCTCTGTTATCGAAGACAGTATTCGCAGACAGCTTGTGTCCACGCTATGCTCCGCTGCGTCTCTCTTAAGTCTCGTACTTGCGCTGTCTTTGTAATTTGCCAGTAGTCTGTTGAGGCAGAACGTGTATAAATAAAGTCTCTCATCATTATAATTATAATTATTAATTCTGTCCTGCACGCACACCCCCACGTTTCCCCGCAATTAAACTAAAAGGAACTTCTGCTGCTCAGTCTGTAGCAAAGTGACAAAACACACGTCATTACGCCCTTCCGCTGCATTCTGTACGCTTAGTTTCACTTCCTCGTTGCTGTGTGCATCACCCTGTTGTAAGTAAAAGGAAAACGATAAAGAGATGACAACATCAAAACCATTCCCTTGTTTTCACTTAGCATTTTATCCTACAAGATGTTCTTTCTTAAGCCTGTCTGGTTTAAGGCGAATAATTCCTCTCGCGTAAATTCTATCCATCTTTTTTTTTGTGGAGAAATAAAGTTTTCTTTTCATTTTCAAACATTTTTCTCCATTTTAATGTGGCTTTCTTTTAACACGACTTTCCAAAATTATCAAGCGACTTGTTTAAGTTTCTAAACTCCGTTTTCCGTACCTGAGATATTGTATTTTGTGTGCCTGACCAGGCATCGATAGTCTTGTTTGCAGGAACATAGCTCAGAAGAGTCCGGTTTATAGATGCTTCTGAATTTAGAAGACATGTCGTGTTGGGATATATGCAAAGAGTGACGCAGCCAGCAGTTACGAGTATTTGCGCACTACAGCACGTTCCCAGACACGGGAGTCTTACATAATAATCACCTTTCAGGTTGGATGATCTATTCGTTATTATGGTTACCGACTGATATCATATTTGCATGTGCTGGTTGTGCAGACTGTCTTATATTGTATAAAAGACGTGATAAGGGGGACAAACGATACTTTCGGACTTACTTCAGTTAAGCAGATGAGAATTCTTGCTGTGAACAGCGAAAGCTCCAGTTGTACCCGTGCCCTGTACTGTCGGTGAAGTACTGTACCGTCAGCTGCTCCTGCATACGTCTTGCCTTCATTGATACGAAGTGTAATCACTACCGACATTCCATTGACTGTGTTTTCGTGACTGCTGGATGTACATGCCAATGATTTGGGTCAATCAAGTCGACTGGTAAATCTGGTGAATAGTTACCGACGTTTCGAAGGCTTCGCGATCCGTCGAAACGTCGGTAACGAACATCCAACACCGCTGTGAGAACGTCACTACGCAGGACTTCTTGAGGCAAATCTCCGCAACAGTGCGAATGCGTTTCGTTGTAAATACGTGCTGGTAGACACGTGTAAAATGTGGACATTTTAAATTTAATTTGGCATTTAAACACATTATTATCCTATTGCTATAGGTGTGGTTGCTTATTTAATTGTGTTGTTTCGCATCGAATGAGGTTGAAACTGTCAACTGGATAGAATGCAGGATTTCACCGAGAGAAGTCGCTGTTCTTATCACTCCTTACAGGGACACATTGCGTGTCCATGCTTGTCTTATAGCTCTAGAATACCGTGGGCGCTGTCTTTCGTCTTTCATGCCAGCGTTGGCGTAACGTGGCTAATGACATTTTTTTTTTTCGCATGGCTCGACAGCCCTAGTGGGCCTAGGCCGCCTCCCTTGTGAGGATCCTCGATCACACTCAGAAACACAGCGCTCGGTAGGACTTCTCTGGACGAGTATTCGGTCCGTCGCAGAGATCTCTCTACCTGACAACACAGAACACTCACGGAAGACATTCATGTATGCCTCCGGCAGTATTCGAACCCTCAATCCCAGCAAGCGAGCGGCCGTAGAACCACACCTTAGACCGCGCGGCAACGGGGAACGACTGGCTAATAACATTGGTGGGAGCAAAGTCGACCAAGGGTATTGGTAGGAACTTTACGTAGGAGTCAAGTTACAGAGAGGAAAGTTGGTGTGAACCGGTCCTTAATATACATACCCCCCCCCCCCACCACCACTCTCGCCCTTTTTTTTTTATTTGCCCCACTTTAACTGAGAAACCAAACAAAATTCTTAGGTAGAAGAAATTTTGGAAGGACATTAGCCTCACCCCTATTGCCCCCTCCCCCTATCCAAGTTACGCCTATGCCCAGATTTGTTTTTGCGGTAGTTCAATAAACGTGCTATTGGCATGCGATCTGTTTGTTGCCACACAACCAGGCACCACATCTTAAGAGAAATTGCGGGGTGTTCCGGTGCCTGTTATTGCTGTTAGTAATTATCACACTCTGGCGTAACTGCGTGTTTTGCCTTTGTCATTTTTTTGTGTTGTCATCATAAGCGAAGTTATAAGGAAAGAACTAGAACACCAGACTCCCGCAACACGCCCTCAACCAACTACAAACCTCGAGGAAGAAGTGACCGTGGACGCCCCAGGAAACGATGGCAATGCGTCGGTGCCAGGACAGGTCAAACGACCTAATCCATGGAGGAAGATGATGATGATGATGATGATAATGATGATGATGTCATCATTTTAGAAATCTGAATCCTTGCCCCGCGTTTTCATAACGACGCAAAACGTACTTTCTCTCCAGTTGGCAAGCCTCAGGTTCCTAAGTAGACTTCTGTCAAGAGGAGCAAATCATACCTGGTTCTGTATTAACAAGCGTTAGCGAAATGTCAGCGCAGTTATTGAGCTGTATGTTGCGAGTTTTAGAACAGAACAGTCCACATCCGATGTTAGAATTAGAATTGTAGAAGGGTCGGCCAGGTAAGTTCACGTGGCCTGTAATAACGTAAATAAAGAACCTTCACTGATTGTGATTATACCGGGGTGCTGATAAGTCCTTAGCCCGACCTACTTCTCGATGTCGTGGGACGGAATCGGTAGTGTCGTTGGAAGCTAATCTATTGCCCAGATCAAATGATATGTGCTTGCTGCAGACTCTCAAGAACCTTTAGAGGGACGAAAGAGAACTTTATATGTTTAATGTTTCACGTAAGAATTATTAATTCGGGTTAAGGACTTACCAGCACCCCTGTACCTGGGGAATTCCTCGCCGAGTGATTTTGTCAGTTGTTCCCAGCGCTGAAGCAAAATCTTGGCAGACACAAATTAGATAATCGGGAGGTGGAAACAGTAGTGACACCCTGGTAGATAGCACAGTGCATGGACTTCTGCAATGTTCGTCCCACGATATGATAAATGGCTGGATTCTGGCGGAGGCTGTGAAAAAGTGGCAGAATATCAGCATAATGAAACTTGAAGTGTTCATAAAGTTGAAAATAAATCATTTAAATATATATGCATACGCGGTGGCACGGTTGCTTGAGGCACTGGGCTAGAAGCCGAAAGTTCGCTGTTTCGATTCACGATAGGGTCATTCGGATTTTTCATTGACTCAGTCCTTCGGACCGCACTACGGCCGTGAGGTCGATTTAGCCCGTAACATTACCAGAAATATCTCCTAGGGGATAAAGGCGGCCGGTGCGTAGGCCTGCCGATTTTCTAGAAACCCTCGGCCTCCTGGAGCCCAAAGAGCCTGTCCAGGCCTGTATATGGATAACTTTACCTAATATATATGTAGGGTGTCCCAGGAGGAATGTGCCAGACTTCGGGAGGGTGTTCCTTATGTTAAAGTATACCGATATAACCCAAAACACCCATGTACAAAGTTGAACGGTTACGGAGATAATGGCCAGAGAAGTTTGAAACTTTGACAGCTGTTACACACTTATTGATTACCAAATACATATTAAAACTGGCAGGAATATGTGGTTTCTGTAAT
>Ga0136643_10008852_pt1 | contig 14763 bp, 5 predicted proteins | sample TergutLab28metaG_FD_96883 | JGI IMG/M metagenome (GOLD analysis project Ga0136643, IMG submission 96883) | Labiotermes labralis P1 segment gut microbial communities from Petit-Saut dam, French Guiana - Lab288 P1 (version 3) (version 3) | ecosystem: Host-associated > Arthropoda: Insects >... | reverse complement strand
ATGTATATAGCTACCCCTTAAGTTCCCTAGACAACCTGATGATGGCCAATACAGGCCGAAACATGTAGTTGTTTCCATCACAGTCATTAAATACACCTCAGTGATTAAGTTGTGTTTGACTACACACCTTTTCCTATTTTCACACACACAACGGGGATGACACACTTCCTAGAGAGCGTTGAATGTTAAGACGTTACGTGAATTTTGAATTGAAAAGGGCGTGAGAAGGGGGACTCGCAGTGTCAGGTGCAGTTCTACGACTCGTGACACCGGTGTGGAGGTAATGAGAACAAACGCCATTCATCCCAGTGTCAATAGTTTGAAATCGCAACTTGATAAAGACACATTAGCTTAAAGATGCTGATGCCCATAACACTTGGCAATATTAATATTTCTGCAGCTTGCAATAACCAATGCACTCCGCACACCAAGCTGATCGTATCCAATTTATTATACGGTTCTTCCTTAACTTCATTCAAACGTATACAAGAGTACTTATTTTTGGGCCTACCTGTACTGCCGAAGGAGAGAGGAGACAAAGGTCACAATGAAGACCCAGAAGAGGGCCTCGGGAAGATCCGATACAGAACACCGTCCATTGAATCCTGCGGCATCTGGTTGACCCTGACAGATCTCTACACCCACCACAATAATTCGCCGATGATCTTGTGCGAGATGGCAGCAGCCCCATCAGGCTCTGAGTGGCCTTCAGCTCCAAGACAGTAAATGTTGTTGGTTTGAATCACGCGGAATCTCCGTGAGTTCCTTGCAAAGTAACAAAAGGCACAGTGTCAGTTGTGCAATGAAAAGGGTACAGACATATTCGCAAACATGTTCATCAATATAGCAACACCTACATTCCTATAAACGACCGAAAATCTAATATCTTATCTGCACTACAATTACACTGACACGCACTGTACCAGGTTCTTTTGGTATCTGGCAGATATATAGTAGCTACACGTTTCGGCTAGTAAACATCCATTTCCAAAGCAACTCCAGACCCTTTGTACCTTGAATTAATCAAAGGTGAAATGGATTTCAAAACTGTAAATATTTGTATCTGTAATAACAGAACGAATACATCACGACAAGATAAAGCCGGCATTCTTATCACTTATTTATTTTATGTATATATATATACACATACATATTTCCTTCGTTATGTTCTACTTCACACAGACCAACAACATATAACGGTGTACGATCCTCAAATGTTACAAAAATTCGATCAAGATGGAGTTACTATTCCAGGATTTACGCGGAGAGCATGAGGAGAACGGAGTTAAACCTCAGTAAAGAACCGGACCGAGATTAATACACGGGACCCACATAAAGTGCAAACTAGATCACAGTATTCTGAGATATGACGCCGTACTCTTTGGCAAATTGTTACGATATTTCGGAGACGCCTGCTGCCGCAGGATAGGCTCCGACTACAGTGAACACTGTACACTTCATACACAGAACTATGAAGAAGTCAAATGACACAGATTCCCAGCTACTGAACTGGGATATGCAGAATTGCCAAATATCTGCTACTGCAGTCTTCGTGTCAGTAAATACAGAAATAATGAATATTTACTTATAGGATACTAAGAGATGGCCTTACAGTCCTTCAGCCTTACAAATTCCCTTTGATTCACATGCAATGCAAGCACCTTCAGAACATTGCGTGACGGAATTCGACGCTTAACCGTGAAACCAATATAAAATTAACACTTGATGGGTCTCCACCTCAGAAATATGCAGATAATTCCAAGAAGCAGAACCGGACGTGTAATACGTAATTTCTATTTTATGTATTCCTTCATTCAATGACATTTAATTCTTTGCCCTCTGCACACCTGAAGGTCATTTACGGATAAACCACGTTCTGCCTGCAGCCAGCACATTCAATGTTATAGAGACCGGAGTGTCTTAGTTCATTCCCTGTCAGGAACAAAAATTTTCGCTTCCCCACTGTATCCAGACAGATTCCATGGAATAAACTCCGTCTTCAAAAAGTAAGAATCACTCGGCTTTTCAAGAAATTCCCCACCTAGCAACAAGGACTAACATCTGTCCCCATCCTAGGCCACTCCGATGCACTATTTCTGTACGATATATCTGAAAGTTATACTACACCTATGAGTACCAATCACGTAGTGGTGCAGTTGGTTAAGGTACCGCGATACAAGTCTGAAGGTCGCGGGTTCGATTCCCGATGGGGTCATGGGGATTTTTCATTGAAATAATCCATTCCCCCCCACTAAGGGCCCGGAGTCGACTGAGCCTCTAACAGAAATGAGAATCGTGGAAGTCTCAGGGGAATAAAGGCGGCCAGTGCTTGAGGCTGACAACTTTACCACCTTCACCTGGGAGCCTCAACCTCCTGAAGCCCCTGAGTCTGTCCAGGACTGTATAGAGATAGTTTTAACTTAACATTTTAATGAGGACCGAGCTGGTAGAACTTCAACGACCCCGGAACACGCATTCTTTTGCAAATTTTTCAATACTTCAAAAAAGTTACAGTACAAAACAAGAATCCAAAAATGTTACATAAAACCCTTAGCCACCTTCAAATTCTAGGCACCAGAAGGGTGACTTGAAGCAAGCTTCGTACCAAGAAATCACAGACATTACGCGCCACGCTGCGACCTGACATCAGGGATTCGTGCACCCTTCATGCAGAACAGTTTTAAAATTGTTTATTTGAAAGGATTCAAAATACCGGTTAAAAATATATCTATTTCTCTTCTCCAAAACATCCAGACTGACTGTTGGACCCACCTATCCTCCTCATCAATAGGGGGAGGGGGGACAAAAGAGCCAGGGCCTGAAGCTGACCATTCGCCTCCATCAAGTGCCGAATTTAATACAACGTGCAGTTGCACATCCTCTCCCCTGTATCTTGTTGGCGTGTGGACCTCCAGTTGATTGATTGATTGATTTACGATTGGCTTCGAGACCTTACGGTCCCGATGCACCCAGGCCTTAATTGCTGGGCCCTTTGTGCTGCACATCAATTCATGGGAGCCCTGTTACTAGGCTAAAGTTCCAGATGGCCTTCAGTTTTACACTCTTGATGTCCTCTGACTCCAAGAAGAAGGAGCCCTGGACCTCCAGTACTGTACAGTACCAACTTTGCCTCTACTTTATTCGTTGTGATGCAGCAGTACTAAATACTCTTTGTTGACGGAAAGGATTGAAGTCTTAAAAGAAGAATAAGGAGTTGATACAAATTCGACGCGACGGATCGCCCGAAATAATTTTTGTGGAGCTATAAAAGCAGTCTTCATAACTCCTTGATGGTTTCCTGGTTTAATGCAGCTGTACATTCAACAAACTCGCCTACTCCATCGAAGAAGTAACAAGAAAAACGCGAATCCTTCTTAGTAGTTACTGGTCCGTGCTACAAGTCCTCAGCAATAAGAGCAACGCAAAATATGGAAACGCTGTAAATGGTTCGAGTACCGTATCTACAAGAAATGCCAATATACGGTAATTTAGCACAAAAAAAGAGCAACGTTGCTGAAAAACCCCGAGAAGTTCAGCAGAGCGACATAGAGAGTGACTTGCATTGTGCTGGATTTTGTTCGGAATATCGGAGTGGGAAATGGTTGAAGGAACTGGCTTGCCAGAAGATGAAATTCAGCAACCAGATCTGAGGTTTCCACAGCTTCGACTATGATGATTCAGGTGTTCTGGTTTGTTACGTTAAGAAGCAGATTATTGATTTCCGACGTTTCGAAGAAACCTACCTCCAGGTTCAAGGATCATGGAATCCCTGTTGCAGCATTCCATGACCTTTGAAAAGTATCCTTCCAAGTAATCTTCATCAGCTCGGGCTGGTAGTCCCCGACCTCTCACCAAGGCCCGGGGTCGATCTCCAGTCAGTTCACATTAGATTTGCACAATGAACTAAAATTTTCTCTGAGTACTACCGTTTTTCCTTGTGAGTATCATTCCACAATTGTCAATTCCATTCATTCACCAATTCATTCACCAATCACCAATCTGAGGAACTCAGAGAGTCCTTAAATGACACTTAAAATGCAACATCCCGTATAATTATGCAGTTCCCTAAAGCCCGTTCATGTTTTAGTATGCCAACAGGTACACAGTCGTCAGACTGGCCTATGTTTCGGACTGCACTACGGTATATGAAGCCATGTTACCAAATTACTGTATGTGAAGGCTCTGCAACAGTTAGCAAACTTTACACGTAGCACGTGTATTTTGTCGGATCCAACAGGTAAAGGCAATGCGTAACGCCAAGATCTGAAATCCAGCTACGATAAAAGGTAGACATAGACACTTTCCACTGATGTCTGAAGTTCTAACATGAATTCTCATGTATATAGCATTTTTCTGACGTCTGACAATAGCGGTCTGGTTTCGGAGGAACGTGCAGCATCCATAATCAGGGTGAATGAATAAAACGCGATAATAGAGGCAGTGGATTTCTCTGAAATGTAGGTAGCTATATATCTACCAAGTTACACGGCGTCACATCTTACAAGGTTATCTTCAAATTATTTCACGTTTTCGTTATTAAAACACTAACTACTGTTATGGTACAGGTAGAGATACGACTGGATTTGATGAAGCGCCACGTTATGAAGGAATAACGTACAGTGGAAGTGGAACTCCACTCATTCTCGTCCTCGCACTACACGCATGTGAGTTATGAGCTTCAGCCAATGACCCCCTTAGCCACGGTAGCCACTGATTCGGAGGCTGGATGATACCCTTACTGGGCCCAACCGCTTTAAAGATATTGCCCTGCCCATAATCACAAATTCTGACATCCAGCCCCTAGCCTAATCATTATACTGACTGAACTACCATAGTAAACGTAAGAATTTGAAGCCAGCAGATAAACAAAGGCAAACAAACGTTCGTGGTTAAGATAAAAGAAAGTACAGTGTGGCGGTCAACTTTCCTTTGTGTGTTACGTCTAATCAGGTCGAACCGTGGGCTGCAGCGGTGCTACTGCAGATCGCAGCTACGTCAAGGCCACATCAAGTGATGGGTCACTTTCCCCATCGTCGGTCATGATGATACAGTTACACTTGTTACATCACAGTTGCGTGTGAAGAGAGGGAACTGAAATCTTTATTACGGAGACTGTTGTTTTATCAATGGCAAGTCCCAACACAGTTACTGCACGTCACACTGCCCACGTCTCTTCAAGGGTGTGTCTAGGGACGGTTTACTTTTATCATAAATCATTAGGGCGATCAGACCAACGACGATGAGATGGGCGAAGCAAGGGGTTCACAAATGCACCCAAAATTTTTGTCAGAAAATCTTAGATGTCCTCGAGCTGGAAAAATGCAACAACCAGGAAGTTGTTACATGGATTCAGATGACCCAGGATGCAATTCAGTTGAAGGCTGTTGTGGACACGGTCACGAAAACTTAAGTTAAACAAAAATGTCTTGAGTAGCCGAGCGCTAGATGACTGTGACAAAATGGAGATCTCAGTTTCAATAATATTACATAGTAAAAGTTAAATCTCCAGTAACGATTCATGAAGACTAAAGGGGGAGGGGAAAATATTGGGCTTCCGTCTTTACTTTGACATTGGGCACAACTTGGAAGGCACAGTTGTCAGCTTGATGCTCCAGCCGCACTTTACCCCCAAGAAAATTTCTTGGTACTCACTTCGGTGGAGTGGTTTCCAGTGCAAACGAATGTGGCCAGCAGGAATAGGTCACTTGAAAATTTCCAAGTACCCTACCGGGAATCACACCCGAAACCTCCCGTCTTGTGGCGCTGTGCCTCAAGCATCTGCGCCACTGACCGTATTACCACATAGCAAAGGTAAAGCAATCCCATTACAGGCCTGGAAAGGACCTGAGGGTTTCATGAGGCTGAGGCTCCCAGATTTCAAGACAATCGACACACGAAGGTGGTAAGGTAGTCATCCCTACGCACCGACCACACTTACCTCCAGGAAATATTCCTGATACTCATTTCTGTTAGAGGCTGTGATTATGTCAATAAAAAATTCCAATGGCAACATCGGGAATCGAACGCGCGAACTTACGGTTTGCAGCGCAGTGCCTAAACTAACTGCGCCGCTCGCCCTGTTATTACACAGCAGTTGTACATGTTTCTTCATAAGATCTTGCACAGCCTGAGGATGCCTTAATAAGTGTCGAAACATTAGTTGAAAATTAGATTTTTAATAATAAACAAGTGTTGTGTTGTGTCTTCAAGCTTCTCACGAATCACTGTGTTAGATAACACAGAACCTGTTTCTTATTCATATTCCTATGATGTTATAGAATCAATTTCCCAGGCATGTGGAATACCGTGCATGATTTTCTTTATGAAGTATAATTACCGTATTCACCTGAGGAGACGGGTAAATCACGCAGACCGATAGGAGATTCGCGTTGGCCTTGAGAATAAGCCTGGAAACTCCTAAAGCAAACTGCCGAACATTCGCGGGTTCGCGGCCCACCCAGCATCGACCCACGCATATGCAAGACCAAAGGCAAGGTTAAGATGGCTAACAGACACTAACCTGCGGCGTACATACACCTTATCTTAAACCGAGGATTTGCAGTCTCAGGATAATGTGTTTACTGCTAACACACAGCAGATGCAGGTCAGGTGAGTCGCAGCAGCAGCAGCAGCGGTGATGGATCGCGTGTCCGCGACACTTCGAACGTTTAGCCTTTTAAAAGGTTAAAGTCATCTAATTTACTTTTAAAAACTTTGCTTCTTCTTCACAGAAAATACACTGTAGGCCTGTTTCCATTACAGACACTTCACGCGGAAACAATCTTTCTTTATTGTAAGAACCACAAGGAACGCATAAGTGCACTGTGTAGGTAAAACGCAGAATATTTAAAGTTAAACTTGGTGGTACATACAGTTACCACTGGGCTTCATGGGGTTGAAGAAGTATCACTAACACATGAGGCTTAGTTATGCACGTGGACGGAAGGTGTAACACGTCAGAAAGATACTGGCAGTGCACAAAACTTCAGAAGAAAAAACCTGAAATGAAGCCATGTTGACATCAGGATAATATTAAAACGCAACAAAAAAATAAAATACTGTATCATGAATTGCATTTCTGTCACTCAAGGTACGAAGTAGTGACAGGTTCTTGTAAAAGCGATAATAATTTTTTGTTGTTTTAATCGATTAATAACACAAGTAAGCGAGTCCGGTAACTCAGGCGGTATAGTGGTATAGGATACGGGTTGGATGACGGAGGAATTGTGATTCGATTCGAAGCAGGGACAAGAAGATTTTCTCTTCTCCAAAGTATCCAGCCCAGCCAGCATCGCAGTCAGTGGCTAAACGTGAATTCCTTTTCATGCCTACAGCTGTCGTGCCACGAAGCTGATCACTTACCTCCACCTAATGTCCAGATTAAGAATATGTGGAGCTCCACCTCCACTTCCCCGTGTCTTTATGGCGTGAATAGAAACGGGGATCGAATCCCAGTGGGGATGAAATCTTCCGTAAGCGTCCAGACCGGCCCTGGAGCCCATCCAGCCTCCTCCCTAGAGTGTAGCGAGTCTGTTTTCCTGGAGAAAAGCGATCGGGGAGTAACATTGACTACCCACCGAAATCTAGCGCCGAGGTTAAAGAAAGAGTAGAGCTATACCTCTAATCCCCCTTCCGGCCTTCATTGCCTTTATTGGATGAACTTCACAACAATTAACTTCTTCATGCAGCAAACGTACATTATTATTAAAACTGCTTTTTGTTATACACACGTGAGAAAGGCCAACAAGTTCCACAATTTACATAATAATTTATTTCACCTAATTTATCCTCGACCTGTTTCGAACAAGTAACTGTTCATGATCAGGGGGAGTTCTGTACAAACAGCTTACAGTATTTCATCATGCGTCTTAAGAGGAGGAGGAGTCTAGTCGCTGACACGATACGAATGATACTGCTTCATATCATTCGTATCATGTCAGCGACTAGACTCCTCTTAAGATGCATGATGAAATACTGTAAGCTGTTTGTACAGGACTCCTGATCATGAAAAATTACTTGCTCGAAACAAGTCGAGGATTAATTAAGTGAAATAAATTATTAAGAAAAGTGTGCATCTTGTTGGTCTTGCTCACATACATTACTTGTAACACGATGCAAGGTTCAGAGAATGTAAAGTTTGTTTTTTTGTTTTCTGCAGAAGTTGGTCAGTTCTTCTATTTTTATCTCTATGAATTTCCATCCTTTCTTCTTCATGACTGTCACCAGATATTATAACAAAAGTACATACATAGAAAACTATGCCGTGTCTCAGGAAGTTAGTAGCCGGCCTCACACCGCGGAGACCTAGGTTCGATACCAGGTGAATCCACGTAGTATCTGTGCCGGGACAAGTGATGGACAGGTGTCAGCGTCATTCCACCATTGCTCCATATTCACTCACTCATCTGTCACAGACGCTGCATATTCTTAAAAGTGACAGTATCATTATACATTAGACTTAAAGAAAGAGAGACACGAAACACAGTAGACACAGCAGGCCCGTTTCTCTTCTCGAAATTACGCCGATAAGGAACTTGCCTAAGACAAAGGAACATGCCAATCGGTAGCCGAACCTCTGCTTGCTCTTCAGGGAGTTAAGGTTTGTCACAGCAGTGCAGATAGGCACAGACAGTTCTTACGTAAGACGGGCCATGAATCTGACCTTCAGTATTGCGTCGTAGCGTCACGGAGAGGGCGGTTACAATTGGTGGTTGTTACACTTGCAGAGGGCAAACAGGAGTTCAATGTCAGCACATGCGATCGATGAAGTTCTACCCTTTTTGGGAAGCCCCAACGGCTGGAAGTTGAGACGCACATTTCGTCTGAATCATAAGTCGGATGAAGGGCGAACACACTTGGCCAGAATGTCTGTCATGTTGAGTAGTGACTAACGATGTAAAGCCGAAAACTAAGAAGAAATGAGAGAAGGAGGTAGAGGAGAATCAGGGGGTGTAGTGACAGGCAGTGCATTTATTAAAAGAAACAGAAAATGTACTGCGCTGAAGGTTCCCATGCTATGTCCGCTCGTCTTTCTGTTTAAGATAGTCTGGAGGCAAGGTAGATTATTGTAATGTGACGGGAATTGGAATATCGTAGTACGGAGCAGCGAAGTAACCCGCATGTGGGATGAGTTTTGTTTGAAGGGTGGCCTAACGAAGAACTCTGGAACGGTTAGGGAGTCAAAACTGGTATCACTCTAATTTTACATGACACTTCAGTTCCTACTTCACAGAAAACACAGTCTATAGCAACCACTCTCACCACGAAGATTCATATTGTCGTTTCCAATGTTACGATACTCGGCACTTGGTTGGTTGGGGGGGGGGGTTAAGATCTTTTCGAAGAAACACACTTGACACCATAATATATAGAGAGGTATAACACAGTCTAACACAAATTTATTATATGAGCATTTCACAGAACATAGCTACATGTTTCGGCTTCTAGAAGCCATCTTCAGGCTTTGACTTAAAAGATTGAATGTATAATTTACAACGCCTTAAAATGACGGGATCTCTTTTACAGTAAATGTTAATATTTTATTGTATTTTATTAACTTTTTTAACACTCGTAGGGCAGTGTAATAATTGTCAATTAATTGTGCATTTGTTGTTTCATTGTACAAAATTTAAGAAAAAAGCATTTTATTAACGTTTAATGTCAACGAGATCCCGTCATTTTAAGGCGTTGTAAATTACATATTCAATTTTTTAAGTCAAAGCCTGAAGATAGCTTCTAGAAGCCAAAACATGTAGCTATGTTATCGTAAATGTTCATGTAATAAAGTTCTGTAAGACTATATTATACTACTCTATTAATTATCAGATCAATACACAATTAGGACGTCTTGCATAGAACACTGACACCATCTTCACTTCTACTACAGCTAGTGACGTAGCCATGTTTTTTGGCACCCAGGGCGAGTAATCCAAACGGCCGCCTTTAACCACCATCTTTTATTAAATTTCATTATTTGCCTCAGTAATTTAATATTTGGTAAGCGCATAAAATCATCCCCCCCCCCATTCAAAATATCGATTCTGCCGTCCCTTGGACTCTGCCGCCCGGAGTGGCCGCACGACTCTCCCTCCCCTAGCTACGCCACTGACTACAAGCCGATATTAAGCCACAGCAAGTACATCTGCTCTATAGTGAACAAGCTGAAGGACGGTGCGCCTTCGTAATGTCCAGATAAAATCCAACGTCCAACAAAGTGTGAGGCAGCACATACAGTTCACTAGCTGATGTAACCGTTCCACGATATTTCACTACTTCACTAACATCCTGAGCTATATCCACTGATTTATGAACTTTAACATTTATTGGCAGTGACTGCTGAATCTTAACACTGGGTGTAAGGAAGGCTCGCCCACAAAGCGAACTATGGTCCACGAAATGATGACGTTTGGTTTAAAGTTTACCTTATAACAGGCTACGGAGGCCCAAAGGGGGAGTAAATGTGAGCTTTACTCTTTCTTTAGCCTTGGCGATAGATGGGGAGGGTGGTCAACGCCACGCCACGGCTGCTTTACCCCCGGGAAAGAGACCCGGTACCCATTGTAGACGAGGCTGGGTGGGCCTCAGGGCCGGTCTGGACGGTTGCGGAAAATATATCCCCCACCGGGATTCGATCACCGGATCTTCAAGTGATTCGCTAACCGACTACGCTATCACGGCCCCTGACGTTTGATTAACTTTGTTACCTTTTTTATTTTCTCTAATTAAGTGTGTTTTGAACTTTATCGAGGGCGCAGTATGCGTTAACTAGCGATGTTCCTTACCAAAGGCTGGGAAATTTCTGTCAAAATTATCCACAAGTCGTATCACCTTCCAAGTACACCCACACGTGGTCTCCGAGTTTTATATTTGGTGCAGATTTCTTGCCACTGTATTGACGAAAGAGCCTTCGGTGCTGGCGAGTCAGTAACAAGCGCTCTGCCATCTGCCGCACTGTTGCGGGAAATACATGAAAAACCAAATAGCCAACCAAACAAGTGGGGAACGAACCATTAAACCAAAACCATTTTTATAGGTACACAAAAAGAGACTGGGGCGTCACCATTGCAAACAGTCACATGATGCATCCGAGCAAGATGATTGCGATTTATGTTGGGAAATTACAAGATTCACATCTCCAGGGAAACTTTATCATAAAGCCACTTTCTTATGATTTTAAACTTAGTATCTCCAGTAAAAACCCCCGATTAACTCCACAAATTACGCAATGCCCCTTTCCATATCCCGTACAAACCATTATTCGCCGGCATCGACTCATTCGACGCCTGTGTTATAGACAGCTTCGTTACATGAACAGGAAACATTACAACGTGTCACAACCCAGAAGTTCATAGACATAATGTTCATCACCACAGTCAGAATTTGAAAACTCAAATCCTATTCTATTTATTTAACCTGTCAGCCAATCAAAGCGGCCTGATATTGCCTGTTTTATAAATTAATTGCCTTACACTGAACGTGGTAGTTGACACACACTATTTCGTACGAGTATATATATATATGTGTGTGTGTGTGTGTGTGAAACCTTAGCCTAGCTAAGCTCCTTTAATCTTGACAAGGAATTTACATTCTCTTCAGTCACACCGCCAACACAACGGACACCAAATATCAATGTCACTTCCTGACAATTTGCTTTGTGAGTGGCATATTCACAGCACCGCTCTGTCCTTCTCCTGCGCCATATCTTTTTTATTATTATTATTTTTATAAGGACAAGATCGGGAAAAAGTGTGAAGGTTTCGAGGTCGGTAACAACACTAGAGGCCGCTCTTATCATTCCATCTGCGACTAGTTCTCCGAAATGGTTTCCTTCCTACATACATAACACCAAACACTCTTCCACCTCCTGCTTCTTCTTCTTTTTCTTCTTCTTCTCCTCCTTCTCTTCCTCCTCCTCCTTCCTCTATTTCTTCTTATTCTTATTCTGTTTCTCCTTTTCAAGGATAAGAATAGTCTGTTCTGAATCTAACAGACAGTTCCTGAAACTTGTCTTTCCATCTTTTTACTGGTCTTCCTACTTCTTGTTCTCCCCACATACAATGTGACCTCAACAACCCTTGACCCATCCCAGCAATCGTGTCAGTTTTTTCGGTAATTTATAATTTTCCTTAAATTACATAAAAATGAAAGTTGGTCTTGTATTTAATCAAGTACCAGGCAGTGTAACAGGCAGTGAAGGCATATGGAGGAATGGAGACATAGATCCACACATTCTTGAACACAACACTATATATATATATATATGTGTGTGTGTGGCCAGCTTCACACTCAGGCCGTTTTAACTCCAACGCTGATTCATTCAGAGGCAACATGGAACTTGTTTCATGTTACCACTTAGGCGCCTTCATATTTCGAAAATTTTTCACCTCCGGCTTAGTCACTACGCTGACTGAGCTACTCCGGCTCCTGTTCAGTCACTGTAACTATATTCAATTGCCCTCGTGAACGTGAGTTCGGGCCGATATTCTGTATCCACTTACAGTTTTGCAGAATTCTTGTTTCTCTGCTGTATATTTGAGTGCAGCATTTCGACCCACACAGCAGCGCGACGGAAGTACAAATTTATAAATAATATTTATGAATATCGATATTGGAAGTCTGAGCACGGTAACGAAAAATGTTACAGAAAGTGACGCCGTGGAGTCTGTTATGATACAAGGACTGCTGCCATCACTCTTCTGAATCTGATGCCCGTCTTGACTACCATCTCCAAGCTAAATTTATTCATCTGTTAAATTATTTTGTTTCCAGTTTCAATCCGAATAAATGCTTCAAGAAACGGGGTTTTCTTTTCTGTGTTTATTTCATAATTAAAATTTTATAGTCATTTTCACATGACCGTTTAGCGTACAAGGTAGAATAAGAGATACACAATAAATCCAACAGGGATTGGAAAGAAGAGGGAGAAGTTACGTGCCTTGAATTTGTCCGGAGGGACTGACAAGAACCATGATAAACCACGTTGAGGTTAGGCATCTACTGAGGTGTGGAAAGGAAACTTCTCCCATAAGACTCAAGTGTTCTCAAACGTCAGGTCGTGACGACCGGTAAATAGCGGCAGAATTTCCGGAAGAATGTCCTACTCTCTACACGTCAAACATAATGAGGTGTCTTCGAAACGTCGAAAACTATTCACCACTCTATGCAGCGTCACACCCACGGAGACTTGAAACTTCAACAACACCGCTGCGATCAGACCCCCACACAAGCATAGTGTATTAACGCTGCATCAACTTGTTCGTTCCACCTGATCACTGAATCGCACTGGCCGATATTTACATAATATGAATGTTCAGTAAATAACCTTGACTTCCTCTGCTAAAGGCCGTAACGTACCAGGAAGGAGATCAAATAACTGCACCAGTCGGCAATGAGACGCCCTTCTCTTCCGGTCACCAAGAATGCTGACTCACGGCATGAGCAGCATGATATTCCTCATTTCACCCTCCCAAATATTCAAGTGACACAAACTAAACGTACACATTCATTTCCCACCTCACAGAGTCTCCTTTACAAAAATAAACTTTCGTTAAACCTCTAAAGCCCAGGTGGTTGCTTTATGAATTGACGTTCAAAATTCTACGTTTTGTACGGATCTTAGAACAAACAGCAATTATTTCCCCATACAGCATTAACTGACTGGTTTTTATAACCGAGACAGTGTGTGGTTGTTTAAAATACTTTAGATTATTCCTCAGCTACACCGCCCTTACCAGTAGGGCAAATGGGCGAAGTCTGAGAACCCCTATACAGCAAGGCTCTTTCAGAAATCGGGAAGCATTGGAAAGAAAAGTAGTCCCTTTGCCTTTAAGGTGTTACTAGTGTTTATTCTAATAATCATATTAGATTATCTCGTACAGTTTGTGGGAAAAAAAATGTAGGAAACCTGACCGTTATAAGCAGTGGTACTTGTAGTAACCATGGTGCCACGCACAGACAGAAAAATGGAAAAACACGACAGCAAAGCTGGCCTTCGAAATGCTTGGACTTCACCTTCAGAGTCGGCCATGTCAACCGATTCGTCACGCAATGCATTTCCTTCACAGAAAAATAGATTGATTATCCATAAAGACCATGCCTTGTCATATTTGTAATAGATTATACATTTTGGAGATTGGAAACCAGAGCGAATCGATTATTATTCAGTTATTTTATTATATAAAACCAATATTTTAATACCATATATAAAACGTTTCAAGTCTGAAGGATATGTCTCTGTATCAGAAAGATTTCTAAGAATCAAGAATGTCACGTTTTAACCTACCACTAAGTAAAACAATAGCATTTTCGTCCTTTATACACAAAAGAAGGATAACCCTACGTATGTGACAGTGGACTCGCTAATCTGACAGCGATTTAAAGGCACTAAAATTTCAATAGAGTTCAGATTACACGTGATTCTTTTTAAGTTTCTTGTTTTATTTCTTTCCATTCTCGTAACTAATTCAACGAAAAGTTTTCATTGTGTGTTTTACGGAAGTGGATTATCCATTACCACGCTCACACCAACCGGCCATTGGCAACTATCGCAAGACAGTCCATTTCATACTCCGCCCCCCCCCCCCACCATTCTATTTCTTTAAGACACATATTTATATTTCCTTACGTTCTGAGCCTAGGTTTTGGCAAGTGACACCTTTAGTTCGCGTTTCCCCACAAAAACCCTGCAGGTATTTCCCTGTTCCACCCATACATATCACATGCCTCATTCACCTCAGCCTGCTTGATCTAATCGTCTCAATAATT
>Ga0136643_10008849_pt1 | contig 14764 bp, 7 predicted proteins | sample TergutLab28metaG_FD_96883 | JGI IMG/M metagenome (GOLD analysis project Ga0136643, IMG submission 96883) | Labiotermes labralis P1 segment gut microbial communities from Petit-Saut dam, French Guiana - Lab288 P1 (version 3) (version 3) | ecosystem: Host-associated > Arthropoda: Insects >... | reverse complement strand
TAAGCCCCCCCCCCCCCCACACACACACACACACACATACAAACACGTTTGAAAAACAGTGGTCTACTGAACATGGCTGCACATGATGGCAACACTATCTACAGCAAGCACTGGATAAAGGATTATGCAAATTCAGAATTTTAGTGCTCTTCTTCTTCTTCTTCTAAAGCGCTACAACCTACATAAGTTTCTGGCTTGCTCAACCACTTTCTTCCAACTTTCTCTGTTCTGTGCTACTTTATTCCAATTGCATACGTTTACACTCTTTATATCTTCCAAAATGTCATCTTCCCAATGTGTTTTAGGTCTTCCAATTGGTCTTTTAGACACTGGTTTCCATCTCTTAATCTTCTGCAAAATATTATCTTCAGCCATGCGTTCAACATGGCCTAACCAATTTAATCTTTGTTTTTTAATAAACCCAATCATATTTTTTCCTTTTAATATATCATTTATTTCTTGATTAGTTTTAATCCTCCAGTAGCCATCATTTGTTCTTTTAGTTACTGTTGGGAGAATTAACGTGTTACCAAGTTGCAGTTTGACGTTTCGGGATATTAATTTTGATGAAAATAGTTTTTTGTGAACGTGGTATGCCATATTTCCTGCTGCTATTCTTTCTTTAATTTCCTCCTCAATACAGCTGTCAGTATTCACCATTGTTCTAAAGTATTTAAATGAATTCACTTGTTCAAACTGTTCTTCTCCTGTATTTATGTAGGTAGGGTGAATTGTTTTCTGGTACATTGTAGATATTTGGTTTTAATAATATTTAATAGTGCTGCTGATATAAATCCTGATCCCTAGTCAAAAATACATCTTCCATAGGAAGTGACCAGAAAGAAAAAGTCTTATGCCATACCAGACAAGACAGGATGGAGTTTTTGAATCATACACACCAGGTTGAAATATCACTTATCATTGCATCACAGGTCCGATTTCAAAACTGCTACAAAACAAAATCCTTTAAGCAGTACAGTAGATTCCAGTTAAATGGGCCATTGGTTAATCTGGGTAGCCATTTATTTGGGACAAATCTTGATGAACAAATACAAATCAAGCAAAACAACCAGAACTGCTTCGCTTATTTGGGCCACCATGCCACTTATTCAGGAGAGTAAGTGCACACCATCTAGCAGTTACTCAGTAACGAACACATGCATATTCAGACAGTGTAGTGATTCTGCTTGATTTTGTAAGATTTGAGATCCCTGCCAAGATGCCACAGAGATCTGACACTAACAGAACAAGTCATCACCAGTTAATAAATACAACTGGAGAGCCAAAATTGACAACTGCAAGTGTCATACAGCAACAAGAAGATATGTGACAGGAATGGGCATGTCACAAAGGACAACTGGGAACACCTTAAAAACAGAAGCATGAAAAAAAGGATCCATACATTGAGGAGGCCCTCAATCAATGGTTCTGTATTGTAACTGGATGAGGTGTGTGCTGCAGTGTTCGAATGCTGAAAGGCCAAAGGAATTTGCTACAAAGCTGGGTCACGATGATTGCAAAGCAACAGATGGTTAAAGCACACAGCAAGGACAGTGCTGATGCAGTAATTACTGAACACTGGAAATACACAAAACTGCCCAACTTGCTTCAGGAATTTTTTGCAGATAACATCTGTAGTGTCAGTGAAACAGGTCTCTTTCATCGTGCCTTGCTGGTTGGTTCCCTGAGCTACAACATGCAACAATGTAAGGTTCAAAGAAAGTGATGGATCTCGTAAATGTCGTACACTGTTCAAACATGTCACAAATTGATACCTCGAAGCTTTGGTTAGCGGGAAAAGTGATAAGCCGCAATGCTTTAAGGGACACAGAATGGACAGTTTACCAGTTCTTTACTATGCTAACAAAAATCTGTGAATGACTTCTGAAACTTTTAAGAAATGGTTAACGAGTTTGGAGTTGGAACTACAACAGAAATCACAAATGTGCTGCACACCCTCGTTTACACAGTTTGAAAAACATTCATCTAGAATTTCTGCCTTCCAGTACCATATACTTGGTGAAGACAGTAGACATGGGGATCACACAAAATTTAAAGACATTGTATCACAGAAATTTGGTAAACTACATCCTTGAAGCAACTGAAGAAAACCTGGCAATATCACCAACAGCCAGAAAAGTCAGTGCAAAGGTTCATATTTTACAAGGAATACAATTTGTCACTTATAGTTGGCAATAAATAAATAAATAAATAAATAAGCGGAAAGAACATTCAAAACTGCTTTGCTCACTGTGAGTTTAGGTAATCAAGCTTGGGGATGCCAAATGGGCCAATACAGAAAATGAAGCCATTTTGGTATTTCAGAATGTCAGGAACTATTAAAAGTTTATATGTATCGACAATAGTCTGCAACGTAACAATGAATATAAAGATTGTGAGGACACGGTCGTTGAACAAATTCCTGCAACACACCACGTGATATCAGAAGACAGGGAAAGTGATGGGGCTGAGAAGGTTGAGACACCTGAGTCAGGAACTAGAATGCCAGAAAATTTATTCCTGAATTACAATGCTATTGCAAGCAGGGAGGTAATGAAAACTGTCCTTTAGAGGCACTAGATACTTGTGCTGATTTCATTCAGATGCAGTCAATCAACAGAACATGGCAAGGTATACTCCATAGATTCCTCCAACATAATTAACTGTTAGGAACTACATACATGTTTGATATATACTACTTACATGAAACTACAGTTGTTTTCAGCATAAATACATAGATACAATGTATTTACGTCTGAATGGTACTGTTTGTTCCAGAATTTATTAAAGTATGTTTGTCACGTAGTAAAAGGTAGTAGTTTGCCAATTTTAACATTGTTTACCACTAGTTTTATAATTTTTAATTCTTTACATGAAACTTCATGTAACAGGGGCAGCCACTTAATGGGGACAAAGTGTTCTAGTCCCAATTAACCAGAGTCCACTGTACATATTATGCTCACTCACCTGTCCCTGCATGTTCATGATGACAACAGTATTTGATCTGTTACACACTACAAAGTGCTCTGGGTTCTTGGGTAGTAGAAGGATGCTGTTCACTGTAATGTCACCTGCACCACCCAGAGTCTTGAATGTATTGCTGCACTCTGTTGACTTGATGCTCCATACTTTAACAGTCCCATCTGATGAAGCACTGTAAACAATGACACTGATTCAACATATACTGGAACACCGTAACACTTACATGCCGACATCTTCATGCATAAAACAGAAAAACACGGACAATGACAAACCACATGTCTCCTATGTGTACCAACTTTAAACCAGAGGTATGATACAGGTGAGGCCTTACAATGTACAGGTTACAATGACAGTTGAAGCTAGATCTAATATAAGTTAGTTTAAAAATATGTTCTTTGCAGTACTGTATCAGTGACAGGGTTACTCAAACATAATGTTTGTAAAAAAATGTAAAAAAAATTGTTATACGCAATTGTATGGAATTAAGAACATATCCAAGTAAATTAAGAAATAATTTAGTTGAAAGTATTCTGATATGTGTAGGTGAAATGTGTCCACTGACTGAAAAACTGAGGAATTAATAAGGGCAGCTCAATTTGAAGAATCATGAAAAAATAAATGCTACTTCATTGGTGATAACAAACCTAGAAAACAGTGTTAACACAACAAGGCAATAATCAAAGGACAATTGATACATTACTCAAAAATGTGTTCCACTGGTCACCACAGGGAAAAAGGGGAGCATCCACTGTGGAAAACAGGAGGCTAGGCAGATAACTGTGGAAATGCAAGAAGGCAAATCAATGATGGGATAAGGCTGTGGTGGTGGTGGAGTGAGGGGGGAAATAAAAATAAGAAATAAAAAGATAAATCTGCCCTAAACTGTCTGGAGTAGTGCAATGAGTACTTTTCTTGGTGAGAGGCATTATTGGATCCAAGACTGACCTCAGTAAGCTGTGTCCATCTGGTGTGAAGACCACTTCGTTTACAAAGGAGGTGTGGCCTCTAAACTCTTTCAGTGTCTTGCCTGACTTGAGGCCATGGATCCTGGGAAAAAGCAGGGAAAAAAATATTCATAACCCACTGCCACAAAGTAACACAGAAGCCTCAAATAAGACAAGTATTGCCAATGTTCTGACAGCAAGCAAGAGAGAGGACATAGGAAGGAGGAAAAAAGAAAGAGACAAAAGGCATGAGTGGAGAAGTGCAACATATTGTCAACCACAAACCCGCTTCATGCCTGACTTGGTCAGAAATTTTTCCATGTTAGAATGAACTCTGACTGCTTAAAAGTTCTTATTAATATATATATATATATAATTAATATATGACCAATTATGTTGAACTGTACACGCTTGCATGGTTCATGACTGTAGCGGTTGTTGCGTCACCCACTAGAGTGGGCAAAATGCAGTACTGTGTTCTAGCTGGAAGACAAAGGGGACCAGTGGGTGTAACCAAAACAGAGGGGCACGGTCTGGTCAAGATGGCAGGGAAGCAAGACACGTCCGTGTTGTAGGCTTCATCAGAAGTAGCGTTAAGAGAGTTGTGGAAGGAAGTTTTAACAAATAGCTTTTGCAAAAAAAATGCTACATTTACCAAGAATGTCTTCCGCTTATGTGACACAAGGGTTGAACAAGAAGCTCATGTGTGAGAGGAGGAGAGTCGGCATCCTCTGTTCTGCATCACAAAGGTAGGAAGGGCGAGGGCCGGTGTGTCTAAGTGTGGGCCCAGAGCTTGCTGGAGAAGCCAGCGAATTGTACTGGAAAGAACACTGGTAAATCACAATTCACAGTTTGGGATGCTACTGCTGGAACTGTGTAATTACTGGAACCCCCCAAAATCAGTAAACAGCCGAGAAGGTGCACCTCAACATTTAGTAGTTTAGAGTGGAAATACTGTAGCGTTTTTCATATATTTTTCACTTGTATTATTACACCCTTGATATTTAGTTCCTGGGATCCCAGCAGACATTGTAGCATTAGATTTAAGAATATATACAGCGTGTTACTGTGTGTGCATTTCATTTCACACCTCATTCTCACAGTCTGGGTGAGCTACAAAGAGAAGGGTCCCAAACCAAGGAAGGATGGTCTCCTGTGGTTTAATTCCTCACCTCCTAGAATATGCAGAAGTGCTTGCCACTGGTTTCTATCCGAGCCTCATCTCTCTCTTTCTCTCTCTCAAACATGCATGTGCATATGCACACGCACATGCTTGCTCACACACACACACACACCAGCGTGTGTTGGATAGTTTTATTATTCTCTCCCACTTGAAAGTGCTCTCAAATCCTTCTCACAATCACCTCCCCACAAAAGATCTCTATTTACTTCAGTGTTCTTTCCCTTCATACAATTCATCTTTCTGATGACAATTTACATCCCTTGTTAGTCTGACATACTGTAGTGCATCAGCTGCAAGTAACATGTATATATTTCTAACATGTCAATTTATCATCAACAGTTCTTCAACTTTAAATGTGCCATATTCTAAAACTGAAATCTCATGTGCTTTGTTGATAGAAAGTTCATTAAAAGTTTACTCACAACGTGCTGACTTATGTACTTGTTAGTCACTGAAGTTTGTCCTAAATAATTAGATAATTAGTTAAAGTATATTTCATACACAATTTAGATAGTAATGAATCATTCTAAGTATGACAATGACGAAAATTCTTCTCTGAAACCAACGCACTCAGCCAATGCAAATGAGACCTAACAGAACAGCAAGCTTTAATTTATGAATTGGTCTTTCAAAGTGTTAATTTTTTAGATCAAGTAAAAAGTACATCTCATCATCAAACACCTGAAGGCAACTGCAGCAAGAAGTCAATATTTTGCTACAAGAAATGTATTCAGTGATTAAAATATTATTCCTGTGGCATTTACTGTGTGCTTCTTCTGTACACAGTCCATTAAATGGGCAACATTTTCAATAGGTAATGAACACATAACTCATGTGGCAATAACTTTGGGACCAAGTTATTTTAACACTTAAGGCAGGCAAATATTTTAAACAATGTCTTCCTACAAACAAGTTTCACTGTACATCAAATCTCCACACTCCTTACATAGGCACTATGAACTGACTCCAAGCTCATACCAAATGGAAATTCATGTCTTATGTGCAGGAAAATAAATTAATTTAACCTGGTGCTGGACCGGACTTCTATGCACGCGATAGATTTTGCCAAGCAAAGCAACAAGGCTGTTGCGCAAGCTTCAATACCATGGAAAATTTGGGGATGTGAACATCAGGGGTCTGTAGAACTCCAGTCAAATATGCTGTGTATAAAGATGAAGGCTTAATGAGGAACCCCACTGAGACTTCTCTGGAGCAGTGAATATACCACAAAGCCACCAAGATCTATGTACATGACAATTTCATGAAGCATAAGTTTCAACTGTCCTGGAAGACAGCACAACAGTGAAAATAACACAAAAAACAGATTAATGAGACAATGCACAAAGCATAAACAGCTCTCACAGATCTTAACATCTCACTTCAAATGAAAAGTTGGGCCCCCTTGCAATTTCCCAGATTTGTGAAAGCAATTGATCAAGAGCTGCAACAAACATCTACTGGTCGGCACTGTCCACGATAGAAAACAGACTGCGTGCACATGACCTGCAAGCAACCAAAATTAAGCTGTATATGCATGTGTTCTGAATGCACCTGCAGCTGAATTTCTGTAATCTAAGTAATGATCATGCTTGAGAACTGCGCTCTTCTACGATATTACACAGCAAGTAGTGGTCATTTCTTACCAATGTTTTGGGACAACCTATTGGTCCCATCTTCAGGGGTCAAGAAGATGGGACCGACAGGCTGTCCTGAAACATCAGTAAGAAATTACCACTCCTTGCTGTGTTAATATGCCAAAAGAGCGCAGTTCTTACCTACTTTGCAGCAGAGGCCTAAATTCTTGCAATGGTCATGCTTCTTGTCACTGACTGTACAGAGGAAGAGCTACTGAAGATCAGAGCAACCTACTCCTGGATAGCCAGTATGCATCAGTAACTCTCAAAAGTACATTACTGTATTACATAGTAATTGCTTGATGGGTGCGACAATTGTTAAACTTTAGGGTACAAGATATTTAAATCTCAAAATAGCCACTGACGGCCAGGGTACTTTTCACCTTAACTACCTGTTTTTGCACCTGCTGATATTACCCACTACATTTTATACATTTCTAAAGATGAAAATTTCCAATAAAAAGTACACACTTAAGGATGCATCCATCCATCTACCCATTCAAAAAGTTTCAAGAAAATCCACCTACTCTTACAAAGCTTAGCTGAAGGTCATTGATTATTTTGTCTATTTTCACTCTAAGTTTCATTTTCTAGATATATTCTTTCACATATCTCCTGATGTGCTATTAAATTTGCAGCTGACTGTACATGTCATCACATCGCTCATTTGCGACAACAGTGTCACAATAACCGTGTCACAACTCAAAATTAGTGATTTTTAAGGAGAAATGTTTAAAGGTTGTCAAGTGCTATACCTTTCTACGAGTGCAACGACGACACAACTGCCCTCCAGCGGCTAGTTTCACAAACTGTGTTATGACACTATACCTGTTAAAAGTGCATCTGCAAACGTTTATTTCTATACCTATAAATAAAAAATGCCAAATTTTGAGTTCTGACACTCTTGTCACAAGTGAGCAGTTCTTCTGATGTTTACATTTCAATCTTAAATTGATGTTTGAGTTTCATGGTAGAGCTGGCTTATGTGGGTGCTTTAGCAAAAGTTCATATGCAATCAGTGGGAAAGGCAATATTTGCATACAGAAGTTTATGTTTCCATTTAGTGCAATGTGGGACAACAGGCAAATGTCCATAGTTCTGCTGTAAGAATTTATTCATGCCTTTTTTTAACTACAGTTTCATGCATATGTCTATCTTAAACTCACTATTCCCTGTCATAGCAATAACACGCGACATGCCAGGCAGTGCAGACACTTGAATCACTGAGTCAGAGGGCGTTAGGTTTGGTGTGTGCCTAGTTGCATGGAAGTGCATTTAACAGTATGGCTACAAGAAGTAACCTTATAGGCTGAGACATCACAGAACTGGTACTAGAATCAGATTCTGACGCACATTCGTCAGAAGATGAAGGCATTTCTCCTCAGACTGTCAGTGACAGAGGTAACACTAATGACACAAACATTACACAGTGGACTGACAACACAAACTGTCAACTTACTGTACCTTTAGTCTACAAGTTTACGCAGGGTCCCAGTGGGTTACAACAAACAGAGGCACCCCACATCAATAAAGACTCTTCCCCACCGCGTGTTTTCATGCTCTACTTGTTTTGGAATTATACCACTGGTGTGGAAGAGACAAATAGATAATATCATTAGTACATGGACACACTGGATGAAGGACAGTCCCTACTGCCTGATGTGACAGTTCTGGAAATGTGTTTTTGGCAATTACCGTGCAGATGGGGCATGATCAAAAGGACATGCTAAAAGATTACTGGTCGACATTAGGACACTGCTTCATGGCCTTTTATGGAAACATTATGAAATGAGACAGATCCCATCATATACTTAGATTTCTACATTTAGTGACAAAAAAAAAAGAAGAAGCTGACAAGACAGATGAAAATTATGACCAACTGTGGAGAATAAGAGCTATATTTGACAAGCTCAATGATTCATATGCTAAATTGATGAAATCACTGTGCTCTTCAAATGTTCAGACATCTTCAAACAGTGTTCACCAACGAAACACAAGCAGTTTGGGATAAAGCTCTACAAGCCGTGTAATTCTAAGGGATATACTTACAACATGAACATGTATTTAGGCAAAAACAGGAAACGTGTGACTCCCATTACAGCTACACATGCAACTGTAACAGGACTGGCTGCAAGGATTAAACAAGTGGGACATAAGTTCTACATGGACAATTTCTTTCCATCTCCAGCATTATTTTATGATTTACATACTAAGTCAATAAACTGCTGTGGGAATGTTAGACCAAATAGGACAGGGATGCCAGAAATTTTGGACATAAAATGACTTTGAAGAGGGGTGCTCTAAAGACTTAGGTGGAAAGTAACTTGACAGCCATAGTATGGAAAGACACACAAAATATAAACATACTGATTAACATACATTCTCCACCATTAGAGGATAATTTCTATGGTGAGCATAGAAAAGCTGTGAAACCAGCCATCATACAAGACTATTACAGAAACCTGGGATATGTGGACAAATCTTACCACATGATGAATTCTTATGCTTCTAGCAGCCTCCCATAAATCCAACCCCTCATCTGTACTTCTGGGTTACGTGGATCGGGTACCCTGGGTCACATGGGAGGCACTAAGAAGTGTGTAGGGGACACCCTGTACAGGGTTACAACACATGCTGGCTAACAGGGCTCTGGTCTACCCCAGCCAGAAGGGAAGATATTGTGCTGGAGGTTGTATGGCACTGGGGTAGTGACAGCAGTGTCGTAAATGATCCCCTTGGGGAAGCAGTTTGCACCCCACTGCATGCAGACCTTCCATCTGTGTGGGGCTCTGTGGACATTGGCTGTATGTTTTCCCCCCATTTCATGGGGGAGCTCCTTAAATGGAGACTCTGAGAGATATGAAAGAATGAATAAACCACTGGCTCTGGAGACAGAGCATCTCTCTCCATAAGTGCCTTACTGCAGAAACATGGAGGGGGGGCTCCTTGACTGGGGAATCCGGGAAAAAGATGGGATTCTGTTTTATCAGGGGACCTTGTTTCTTTTTTTTGGGACTACGAGCGATGTGTAAAAGAAGTCTCTGGAAACGGGCATCTCTCTCCATAGGGGGCCCCTTGGGGGACTGGGGGGGAGGTTTGTTTATTGGGGACTTCAAGAGACAGTATAAGAGGCCTCTGGAAATTGAGTGTGTGTCTCCTCCACGGAACCTCTGTGAGGGGAAACTGGAGGGAGGGCTCATTTACTGGGGATCCTGCAGGATATGTAAAGAAAGGTTCTGGAAACAAGTGTCTTTGTCCAAAGGAGCCTCATTGGGGGAGCAGGGAGGGGATGCTGCTTTACTGGGAACTTTGAGAGGAAGGTGAAATATTGATTTATCAGGACGCCTTGTTTATCAGGGAATCCGAGATGTAGGTAAAAAATGGCTCTGGAAATAGACAACTCTCTCTGTAGGGGCCCTGTTGGGGGTCCTGGTGGAGGGTTTGTTTACCAGGGACTTTGAGAGATAGTAAAAGAGTGCTCACTACACAGAGTGTCTCTATGGGAGATCTGTTTGGGGCACTTAGAGGGAAGGCTCCTTTACTGGTAACTCTGAAAGCTGGCTATTACCAGTACCATGAGACAGGCTCAAAAACTGTTTTCAGGCCATAGTTCAGCAGTACAGGCCAGACTACTATCCTCTAACAGGACACAATCGAGGGTTGTTATTGGCCTCTTTATTGGACATAACACCCTGAGAAGATATTTTTACTTAATGGGGCTGGGGAATAACCCCTTATGTAGGAGGTGTGAAGCAGAGGAAGAAACCTCAGCCCACATTTTGTGTGACTGCGAAGCTTTGGCCTCACTCAGACATACACCTCTGGGTTCTTTTTCTTGGACCCAGAGGACGTCACGGATGTCTAAGTCTGGGGGCCATCTGGACTCAATAAAGGAACAGGGCTCCCATGACTTGGCATCAGATTAAGGGGCACAAAGGGCCCATCTAAAGGCCTATGTGCATTAGGACTGAAAGGGCCCAAACCCAATCACTAATCTAATCTAATCTAATATACCCTATTAGCAGATGGACTTGGAAATGGACAAAGAAGCTATTCTTCCATCTTCTGGACCTTACCAATGTCAACAGCTTTATGATTCTCACCTCTTGTGCTTCAAAATTATTACATTGACAGTTCACATTGACATTGGTAAGGGACCTAATACAAGAGGTGGGAAGGGTGCCTCGACCTCAGACCGCAAGAAACAAAGAACAGCCCCATCCATGAGCCAACTAAAAATACTTGACTACACACCAACAGACACTGGCTCATGCAGTGTATGAGAATTCAGTGTCGTGTGTTCCGCTTTAAAAAAAAATATATATATATATATATATAAAGTGTCGAGAATGCAACACAAGGTTGTGTGTTATCCATGTTTTGAGGTACATCATACCAAACTGCATTTCTGAGAATCTAATGACATTAAAATGGAAAGGCAGAACATGCCATTGTAAGTAAATACTACAACTGTAATAAATGAACTGGTATTTTTCAGATCTTCTTGATGATAGAATGGTGGTGAAGGGGTTGTGGATTTTACAGACGAGGCTTTATGAGGGAACAGAGACTTGTCGGAAGGGCCTTAATGTGTATGTATTTGCTTCACTTTGCCAATATGAGGAAAATATAAGAACCAAAGCCTGGAGAGATCTGTAAATTATTCATAACTACTGGAAAAATCATAAGGCTGTTAGTAAGAAAAATTAAACCTCATTACTTACATTTTTAATTAGAATTAAATTTTCACACAATCTTTTATGCCTATACAAGCCTTTTAGACAAATACTGTGAAAAAGAGACATGTAATAATGAAAGCAAAAATTTAAAAAATGGCATGTTGTTGCGAGACAGCATTTTCCCATTTGGCCGTTGAGGGCATTTAATTACTGGGTCAACGTTTTCCCAACTGGATGTAAAGGGTTAATGGAATGAGTAACTACTGCATGTGTTGTGTGCTGCTGCAAAAGTTAGGTTCAGAAATGCACATTTTAAACGTTTAAAAATGCCACGACACCTTATGTACATCAATTGTTCTCCAGTCCATCCAGTGGGGTCAAACACAAAACAAGAGTTATGACAAACGTGAATTACTGTTGCTGGCTTGTGTTTTGAAACAAAATGTATTAAATTTCACCGTTTAAAAAGTAAACACAAGAAAGTGATCTTCTAATTCCTCAGTTATGTATGGTAATCACAGATTATAAGTCTGTAAAGACTTGTCGCAAAGACAGAAACAGCCGCATGATGTTGGACACTGGAAAAACATAACATTTAAATATGTGTACTACCAAGTGTAACTCCCTTTACTCATATTTGTGCTAGATTTCTTTCACCTTTCAACAGCAATGTCTGTTGCAATGACAGAAATCAGTTGCTATGAGGATAAGAGAGTGCTGAGGTTGTTAAATGAAAGTGCATGTACAGCTCAGGAATCAAAAGGAAGAAACTTCCTTCCTACACTTCAAGACGTAAAACTTGAGTGTTAACATTTTCTAGCCAAGACATGCCTACTGAAGCTACTCTTCCTGTTTCTTCCAGGTAAGAGATCCAAATTTATTTCAAATTATATTTGAAATTCAGAAGTGAAAAGTACAACTATTAGCACAAAGCAGAGAGGTGGTCCAGCCTTGATTAGATTTCTTTGGTTTATACATATATTTGCAATACTTGTAGGTAGTGTAGGACTTAGTTCAGAATATAGAGTGATAAGGATTTAACAATGCACCTGTCTGTAGTTTACTAGGATATAATGTGTCGATACCCTGGCTTAAAGATAAACCGTCCTGTCATGTACCACACAGTATGATAGTAACTGATGTAACAAAGTATACGTAATGTTCATGACCAAAATCTTGTGATATTCCCTGCCAGAATACTGAATCCCACATGCATATTCAACCACATGGAGTATACTGTTAGCCTGCCAGAGCACCTCTTTTAGTTCCATTTTAATTAGTGATTTTTATGTCACGGGCTGCGTTGTGGTTAGATTCCGCCCTGCCAAATTGGACACTATTTTAAATTACTGGATAGTACTACATCAAATGGTTTGGAACTGGTTAAATCATAATACCATGCCATTAAAATACGGTCGCAATAAATGGGTTAAAACATCCCCTGTTTACAACTGTTTGGCACTGGTTAAATTTGGAACATCATGCTATTACACAGTGATGCTGTAAGAATTCCACTATGAAGTGTGAGGCACTGAGAGATGCACTGACCCAGATGTTACACACGTAACCATTCATAAAGAAAAGCAAGATTATTAAATTTACTTTCTTATGTTGTGTACTGTTATTCAATGAGATGTGTAACAAACCTGTTGTTACTACCAAAATTCTTGACTGGGTCTTGCACCCATCACACATGACTGGACTAACATAGCTTAGGAATAACTCATTTAATTAGAAAAACAGAATAATAATGACAGTAACAGAAAAATATCACTCATGATCCAGTACAACTTTTCCAGACAAACTTCAGCAAGCACAATAAGGAAAATATTTAGATTTTTCCATTTTGAGTTCCAATACAGTTACTGGTGCACAACATATATTAAAATACCAACAAATGCACTTTGATTTTATGGATGTGATTTTATTACACAGTGGTCACAAACACATTTTGACCACTCATTTGGCCATCTTCAGGGTGGTGAGAACAAGAACTCAAATATAATTAAAATTGTATAAATCACTCCACAGTTTAAAAATCATATTAGTTTTTGTTAAAATTCATAGTTGAATAATAAAATAAAATAGCGGTCAGTATAAAATATCAAAAGTTAAAACTGCTGTTTGGAGTAAGTGGAGTGACGTACATAGAATAAACACACAGTGAACGATAATCCTGTAATAAAACAGACATAAAATATAGGTTAACACAATTATGAGATATTGAGCAAGTGGAAATATTGAAAAAGGTGCAACAGTAGTTGATGAAGGTGTAACACACTGGTGACTGATGAGTGAAGTGCTTGAAACTGAAGTGAAGTGTCCGGGAGGAGGTCTGATGACAGGGAGTTATATGCATGTGTCATGCAGTGGTGTGTTTAACGTTATTCCAAACGGGGAATTTTTTTTTTATTGTGTTTGTTCCTTAATAATCATGTTGTGTTGGTGAAAGAACTTAATGTATTACTTGTCCAAGATCTTCATTCATTAGCTTTCGCAATGGACTTCCCCATGCACTTCTTACAAAACCCAACACACAAATATCCATAAAGTCTCATAACCACCCACAAATGATGCTACCCTTACCACCTCCAAAACATGGGTCAACTTTGCCTATTATAATAGCATGATATGCAAACTAACCCATCTTTTTCAGAATACCAAGCCACAATCACATTATTGCATACCAACAGTACCACCCATAAAACTTTACACACCCGATTGCATAGCGCTAATAAACACACATTAATTGGCATTTACCAACTAAAATGCCACACATGTAACTTCTCATATGTAAACTGAACTGGATGACAATTAAAATTAAGATTCAAATAACACATCCACTAACCCACAACTGGCATGTACCCTCTATATCCTACACAATGCACACAAATATGGACCCATGGACACCACTATGACCTTAACACATTCCACACATTGTAGCAAACAAAGGAACACCTTAGAAAATTACTACTTTACATTCTTTCACCAACTTCTTTCTTCTTCCAATGGCACTACAGGCTGGGGTGGCCCTCGGCCTCCTTCAAGAGTTTCCTCCATCCTTTCTGGTTTCAGGCGGCTACTGTCCAATTTCTACATCCTAGCTTTGCTACTCTTCCTTCACTCCGTCTTCCCAGCGCAACCTGGGTCCACCTCTGGGGGCTTTCCTCCTGGCTCACTAAGGAGGACTCTCCTGGCTAAACTGTCATCATCCTGGCGCATGACATGTCCTGCTCTACTCAGCTTACAAAATTTCACAATGTCTTTCTCATCATACAATTGATAAAGTTCTCGATTAGTTCTAATTCGCCATTCTCCCTTATCAATCACTGGGCCATAAAT
>Ga0136643_10008848_pt1 | contig 14765 bp, 9 predicted proteins | sample TergutLab28metaG_FD_96883 | JGI IMG/M metagenome (GOLD analysis project Ga0136643, IMG submission 96883) | Labiotermes labralis P1 segment gut microbial communities from Petit-Saut dam, French Guiana - Lab288 P1 (version 3) (version 3) | ecosystem: Host-associated > Arthropoda: Insects >... | reverse complement strand
ATATATATATATATATATATATATATATATATATATATATATACACACACACATATATATATATATATATATATATATATATATGAGATAGATGATGAAAGACTATGGATGTACGTTAAGTCATTCTCACACCGTGGTAATGGAAGCGCATAGTTCACATGAACTTTCACGTGTGGCATTTCGATTTCGAAAACTGCCGTCCTAACGATACACAAATAATTTGCTTCAATTTAGGAAAAAGGAGATGAGTGTTATGGGTACGAATGGGATAGAAAAAGGGGAACAACAAGTTGAAGGTAATTAAAATTGAAGGATTGTTTGGCGTTGAATTTCTGTGGAACTTTCCACGCACACAGTTTTATGGAAGAGTGACATGGAACGAAATTATGTTTGTGTATTTTAAAATTGGATGATAATTTTTGTAAATGTTGTTATTTTTTGTAACGAATGTACAAATAATGCGCCACATTACTATAAGGATTCTGCCAGAAATATGAAGACTGTTTTTTCTCCAAGGAATTAAAATATTATATTGCTACAAATTTTGCGTGTTACATCCCGCTATACATCAATTATATAAACCTGTAAAATCAATATCGGTCACAGCACACATATTTTGATTAGGCAGTGTAATCCGCGTCTTTAATTAAGCGACTTTTTTCGGCCTAAATTAAGTCATCTTCAAGCTCTTGTACATTAAACACATTGGGAATGCAAATCTGACTTATGTAGAGTGAAGAAGCAGTACGGGAATTGCAACACAACGTGGGAAGGAATAATAATGTTATCGCAGGTGAAATCATTCGTAAGTGAATTATACACCGAGGAAAAGGAATTCTGATACTGTGATTCTAAAATAACAGTGAGGTTTTGAAAAAGCACTTGGACTAATATATGAGTGTAATTTGTAAATAATTTATGTAATAACTTATTTTAAATTCCCTTATTCTGCTTTGCACTGTGCCATTTTGTATTATTTCATCTTACTCTCTCGATTTAAAATTTCATGAAAGACCAAAGATTAATCCTCTAATTTTATATTATTTATTCACTGTGTTTTTTAAAGAATAACAGCCTGAAAATGACCTAATTTAGGTGGAAACATGCCCCTTAGTTAAAGACACAGATTATAGTACGTGACAAAGTTATTTGTTTTGTGAGTGAGAGTGATTGTTACTTCTCCCTTTGTTTTGTACATTACATCCATCGAATGTGAAAAGTTTAGACAACAGTGCAATGTGTGACATGATTATTGTTTGTATTGAAGCTGAAAGCATATTTAGCATATGAAGGAATAAAATGATAGCGCAACTAGTTCGGAAGAAAACTGTTCTCAGATAATAACGTAGCATTCGGAACCGAGACGGAAAAGAGAAACAGAAAAACCAGCCAGTTACTAGAAAGACGATTTTTGAGGCCGATAAAAGCTCTAAGCAGTAAAGTACAACTTACCATTAGCTATCTTCCAGTTGTCCCGTCTCGCCGCATATATATGACTTACTTCGTCGTACTGAAGTAATGTCTCCCTCCGTCTCGAGGTTCCATTCCTTTGCAGAGCTTGCCATTGATCTACTCCGTCCAAAGGTATTCCATCCAGACTTCCTCCTGCTGCTGATATAAGTGTGGGCATCCAGTCTGTGATGTGTATCAGCTGGTCATAGATGTGTCGCCCTAACAGTGGGCTCCAAATAATGCCTGGGGTTCTAATTCCTCCCTCCCATTGTGTTGTCTTCAGCTAGAATTAGAGCAGTGTTCCCATTAGAAAAGAAATTAGTTTTTAATGATGCGTTGATGTTACTTCTTTATTTAACGACTACAAGACCAGCTGGTGTCATTGGAATATTTCTTTGACATAAAATCCTTCCGATCGCACTACGGCCCTGGGATCGACTCAGCCTCTAACAGAAATGAGTACCAGGATCATTTCCTGGGGGTAAAGGCGGCCGGTGCATAAGGCTGACAACCTTACCAACATCCTGTGCCGTTGTCATGAAATCTGGGGACCTTAACTTCCTGGAACCCTCTGGGCCACTCCAGGCCTGTAACGGGACTGCTTTATCTTACATGGATAGCCTATCTTTCATTATCTTATTCAGCATGCAGAAATACAGGCTGTGTGAGAGACATCGAAAGGACTGCGCAGTACATCATCATCCCTGCGCTGCAAAGTGACACCCTAGTCTATGTTACAACGTATCTCACATCGAGCAAGTTACTGGGTCAGAAATTTTTTTTTTACTAAACAAAGTGTTTTCGTTTTCAATACTTTTCCAAAGAACATGTGTATCGTGGGGAAAAGTATCGCCGAAATTTGAACAAAAATATACGTCATTTATACAAGGAAAATATTCACAAAAGTGGGAAAACATCTAAGCACAGGGTCAGTATTAAACAAAAATAAAATACCAAACCCTATATTTTTTATAATACATTGTGTATATTGCGTAGGAATGCAAGAAGCTCAAAAAACATTATGGTCATACAAAAATCCTCACGCAATTTGTTAATTTCCTTTTGTAGCACCTTAAATCATTGAATGCGTGGGAAGTCAGGCGGGCCTTGTTTTTCAAGAAAGAAATTCTGATCAGCTTTACAAATAAAAAAGGCAAAGCAGTCCCATTACAGGCCTGGACAGGCCCAGATGGTTCTTAGGAAGTTAAGGTTCCCACATTACGTGACAACGGCACACGATGGTGGTAGGTTGTCAGCCTTACGCACCGGCCGCCTTTATCCCCAGGAAATACTCTTGGTACCCATTTCTGTTAGAGGCTGAGTCGACCCCAGGGCCATAGTGCGATCGGAAGGATTTTATGTCAATGAAAAATCCACTGACACCAGCTGGGATCGAACCAGCGACCTGCTCTACAAATAAATTCTGACAAAATTGTTCAAGGAATTAAACGAACAAGAAGCAATATAAGACCATTTACCTTCTTTGCAAGAACTGGAAATCCGAAGAGCAATTGCCGATATTTTAAGAAAATTACACCTTCGTCAGTACATGAATATTTGCAGAAGGTGCGAGGCCTACTTAGAAGCTGGAAGTCGGGTCTTCGAAACATTTCTTTGGAACAACATACGTTGATGGGCGGGGAAGTGACGAATCGCACTTATCGTCTACGCTATCCTGAATTACAAGGAAGAAACAGGAGTCCCCTAATTGAAGAGCAGCCTGGAGGTTTTGAGGAAAGCCTCAACGCCCTCAGAATAATCGGCACCTAGGCAGAGCGATGGAAGCCTTAGATTTCAGGCAACTTAATGCTCGATTCCAGTAAGAGGGAAATATTTGGGAGTATTAACAAAATGGGTGGACTTCCACTTTCGTCGTGCTAAGCTTGCTAAGAGAATATGTGCATTCTCTCAACATAACAAGCCAAAGTTTACGGTTGTGCAGAAACCAGGGTAGAACACGTCAGGAAATTCCTTCTAGCACAAAACAATTCATTCCCACGTACAAGAAATGACCGTACTGATTATTTTTATTTCATTTTTTACGAGTTATTTTTAATTCTTTATTCTTTATTATTTTTTAATTATTCTCTATTTTTAAAATTATCTTTTAAAAGTAATACACACGCTACAGGTCACAAACACTTAACGGTCTGGCTATCCCCGGCAAAACACTATCCGACTACTTAGTCAGCATTAGCATGTACTCTTCTCTTCCTTCTAAGTGTGACACGTACTCTGCCTGATGATAAAGAAAACAATCCAAGCATTGTGGACTACACCACCTAAAGTAACATGAACACCTGTTCACACATACCCCCCTTAGTGGGTAATTTGATCCCCAATTAAAGAAACCGACTGCTTCAACAGATGGTGCGCCATTATCGGACACGAAGACAATGATTGAGTTTTCCAGCATCCCACTGGTCTGAAGCGCTTTCACAACTCTCCCCACGGATTCGTCTAGTTTCCATATCATCGCTGAAACAAAACACACGTACGTTCAGGCTGGGGCTCCAAAAGAGCTTTGTTGATATAAGCAGGGAATGTACAATAAGGGATTTATTTTCCAGGGTGTTGGAGTGCGTTGAAAACTTTGTAAATTCTTTCCTTCCGTGCTTTAATTTTTATTTTAAAATATGCAAATAAATTTGTATGTGTGTTTAAGAATTTTATTTCACACTGCAAACATTTAAAAAATTTAATAACTTCCTACATATGTCCCCACAAAAAAAATTCGTACGATGTCAGGCACATAAAATCTTTAATGTTTTAGATTTCGAAAATTGCACACACTTCTGTGATACTACTGATTATCCACATTATTGAAAAACAATTTCATAATTGTCGGTATCGAGACGCAATGTTCTTTAATTTAAAAAAAAGGATATTAGGTACATAAACATAAATAAATAAATAAAATATATATATAAATAGAGAGAGAGAGAGAGAGAGACTGACAGAAAGACGGACGGGTAGGTAGGTAAGTAGGCGGGTGGGTGGGTGGATAGGTAGGTAGATTAGATTAGATAGATCTTAACTGAATTTAAAATATCTGCGTATCTCTGAAAATACTTTAGATTTCCATGGACTTTACGTGAGACTTTACTTATTATATATATTTTTTTTCAATAGAATAATCTTTTGGTTGGAGTGAAAAGTACTTTTTTTTTAAATAATTGAATGTCATATATTTTTGTGGAAGGTATTTATCTAACATATATAAAATAAATTTTTTAGTAGTCTATATACAGGCTTATTTAAAATGGAGGACGATTTATGTGACACACACGGCGGCAAAATCCAAGTGTTGGCTAAGTGAGTAGCAATGAATGTATATATTTTTAAGAAAATTATTTTCTTCGCTCAAGAAATCTCCTAAATAGTAAAATAAACAGAAATCCAACACAAAAGTTTTGTTATTAAGAGCCATATTTACTTTATGTGGCGGCCATTTTATTTGCTCGCGCTGAGCACCCGAGCACCTTCCTCTGGTAGCATGTGAACTGTATTCAGCAGACTAAGTACAGTGACAATGGCTGGCTGCCCTGGGCAGTGTAATGACAATTCTACTTGCGCAAAATGCGGCTGCTTCATTGGGCAGCTGGGCAATGAATACTGTCTTGGAAATGCCCTATTCCATCAACTTTTTAATCTATGCGTTTGAAAATGCGACTTTCTGGGTTTGGACACCATACAGACTAGAACGTGATTATCAATGAATCGCAAGATTTTAATGCACCGACGATAAAGCGGAATGTTCCTCTGCAAGTCTTGTAACTTCCAACGAACCTATTCAGTGTTAATCCAAAACAAAATAGTAGCAGTCCCTTGTAGACTCGTTGCAAGCAGTTTGGTCTTATCCACACTCTTAGTATGTGAGATGTGAGGACATCGTTGTGGATTGTAATAAATCTAAAATTAAGTTCTCCGAAAATTGCTAATATTTTGGTCACATCACCTGCTCTTGTCCAAGTACACACACACACACACACACATATAGTTACACATTATATGAGTCTACACTTTAGTGAAGGTGAAAGTAGGGTGTGAAGCGAGTCGTAAAAATATAGAATGTACAGAAAACACAGTGTATGAAATAGGATAAGTAGCCTAATTTATACAAAGCAAGCAGAGAAATTTTACACAAAGTCCTTTGCATACTGTGAACGATAAGACCAGAGTAATTTTAAAAACAGTAGAATTTCATTACAGAATGAAATATGTATATAATTAGGGCGCCTTTTTAGAAGTAGCGTCAAGCTTATTTAATTGAGCTTTTCTTTCATCAGACTTACGATCTACACGATAATCTGTTGAGTATTCTAATGAACGCATAGTATGACCTTTTCTGCAAACCTGAAATTCAATTGTCTATGAAGTTGATGCTTATTACATATACTAATATACACTGACAGTGTTTTAGATTTTTCTTGTTTTTTGCTCTCATGTTAATTAACGAAAATATGTATTTATATGGACAAGATAAAATTTATAATCTCTTAAACACAATGTTATATTAATTTCTGGTTTCTGGGTCAAATATAATTCTAAAACTTTTGTAGGGTAAACATCTTTTACTGTTAGGTAAATAACGCACCAGGAAATTTTCCATACTTCCTTATTCAATTAAAAAGTTAAAAAATTTGAGTTTGTCAGTGTTGCTAATGACAGCCACTGACGTAACTACACAACATGCTGACATAACTCACGAAGCATTTGACTATGAAGATCAGGTAGTTAACCTCTTGGGCATCTCTTGTAGCCTGGCGACGGGTTCTCCCGAAAGACTCTTTCCTACCTACTGAGGCACATGGATTTACATACTATTAGGCCAAAATCTTAACTTTGAAGGGTCTAGGACTATTGATAACTCATTGGCACCAGAAATGGTAGATACCTACCAGCGTATGTTCTCCTGTTTGGCTCCACGATGTGACTGAACCTATCAATAACTCGCTGGGGAGCCTCAAGCAGTTTCCCTGCGTTGCCCGCGTGGCATGCAAGATGAGCCAAATACAGGAACAACGGAGTAGAGGAATTGTGTTCCAGTATAATACGCTCTGCTTCTTCCGTAAAGATGTCCGTGGCGTAACGGCCAGACAAATCCCACGCCACCGATAAGTTCCGGCGAAAGTCTAGACCCGCCATATCGACGCCTGAATGCTAGAGGAATTAAATTGATTACTTTAATAGGAGATTCATTTAGAAAAGAAGTAAGAACGACACATCCACGAGAATGAAAGATTCACAGGCCCCACAAGAGGGTAATTTAATTGTCCTTTTTTCACTTCCGTAGCTACACCAGACGGTCTCCACATGCACATAGTTTCACATGTAAGAGAGCCTCTGCATATGACAAATATCGCTAACACTCAAGCGACGTCGACATGTATATAATTTCGCCTATAAGAGCCTTCATGCTAAACGTTTAAAAGGTCCCCTGCACAGGAATTACAGAATAAAAACTTCTTCGTACGGAATAGCATATTTAGTTGTAAACGCTTATAACTACAACTGAAGATTTCCCGATAAACGTTTTAATTTCTCTGCTATGAAATTACACTCCTGCTTCAGCAGTTTTAGTCCAGTAGTGTCATCAAAACATTCATCACATTCTTTCTTCAAAGGGTCTATAAAGTAGAAAAAAGGAAATTTTACGCACTGTTTCTTGGACGATGTGATCATAATAGCTTGTAAAACCATTGAAGTATCCGAGATGAGAATCGAAGCCACGATATGTGGGTGTAAATTCTTCCTTGTAGTACCCAAGGTGCCATTTGCCGACTATTCGAGTAGTGTAGCCTAGTTCCTTCAAGTACTGAGGCAGAATCTTGCCTGGTGGCAGAGCACGTGGCTCACATGCACTTAGTGGCCATCCTTGCATCCCTGAAACAGAAGTGTCTTCCGGAAGACTGTGGAACGGGTAACTTTCAGTCTGTGTTTTGTCTGGATGCTGGAGGTGAATAATACGATGCACAGTACGTAAAGAAGTTACTGCTAACATGATGCACAGTACATAAAGAAGTTACTGCTAACATGATGCACAGTACATAAAGAAATAACTGCTAACATGATGCACAGTACATAAAGAAGTTACTGGTAACATGATGCACAGTACATAAAGAAGTTACTGCTAACATGATGCACAGTACATAAAGAAGTTACTGCTAACATGATGCACAGTACATAAAGAAATAACTGCTAACATGATGCACAGTACATAAAGAAGTCACTGCTAACAAGATACACAGTACATAAAGAAGTTACTGCTAACACGATGTACAGTACATAAAGAAGTTACTGCTAACATGATGCACAGTACATAAAGAAGTTACTGCTAACATGATGCACAGTACATAAAGAAGTTACTGCCAACATGATGTACAGTACATAAAGAAGTTACTGCTAACATGATGCACAGTACATAAAGAAGTTACTGCTAACATGATGCACAGTACATAAAGAAGTTATTGCTAACATGATGTACAGTACATAAAGAAGTTACTGCTAACATTATGCACAGTACATAAAGAAGTTACTGCTAACATGATGTACAGTACGTAAAGAAATTACTGCTAACATGATGCACAGTACATAAAGAAGTTACTGCTAACATGATGTACAGTGCATAAAGAAGTTACCGCTAACATGATGCACAGTACATAAAGAAGTCACTGCTAACAAGATACACAGTACATAAAGAAGTTACTGCTAACATGATGCAGAGTACATAAAAAAGTTACTGCTAACATGATGCAGAGTACATAAAGAAGTTACTGCTAACATGATGCACAGTACACAAAGAAGTTACTATTAACATGTGGCTGTTCGGCAGCCATTAATACATAAATGGATCACAGTGTGCTGACACGTACTTTTTGTAAGATGTGAGGTTTCCACAGTATTTATGTTGACGTTTCAGTTCTACTGGGTCGTTAAGCAGAGTATTAGATTTACTGATATCCGACGTTTTGAAGGAAGGTACGTGTTTCCAAGTGTCAAGAAGTCCTAGATGGAAGTACGTTCCTCGAAACGTCAAGAATTCTCCTACGTAGCGTACAGCCTAGAGGACCTGAATCGTCGACATTCTGTTTTGCGTGTACATTAAGAACAACTTTGTTTTAGGCAACATTTTGAAGAAAAAACACACCTTCCGTGCATATGTTATTGAGCAGAAAAAATACAGACTTATTCGTAAAACTGATATGCTAAGTAAGGGCCTAAGCTTTCCTTATTGCAACTGACATACAATCTATTTAAAGAAATATGCAATTGCATGACGTGGCAGTTTCTCTTGCAGCGCCGGCAGGGTTCGTTTCCAACATGTGATCGGAATTCTTCTTTTCGCTACAAAACTGAGAATTGAATAGATTCAGCAGCCTGAATTTGACTCTGAGCAACCATATACGAGTTTTATTCAGAAAGTAAGTGCCGTTTTGCGGTAAAAGAAATCGAGTAAGGTTTCGTATAAAATTTTATTGTTGTCAGATTCTACATTCTTCAAACTATTTTTCCACATATTTGCGGCCATTATTCAGGCACTTATCGTAGCGGGGCACAAGTTTTTGTATACCCTCCTCATAGAATGCGGCCGCCTGCGATGTTAGCCACTACTGACAATGTCATAGGGCAGAGTCCTTGAAATCTGAGGAAAGTGCAGGGACAGATCAGAAATGGTGAAACGTCTGTCGTCACGCACTCTTTCGTTAACCTTACGCACCAAATCATCATTCACCAAAGATGGTCGCCCACTTTGCGCCTCATCGTGCACGTTCTCTCGTCCTTCACTGAACATCCGAACCCATTTCCTAACCATGCCATCCTTCATCACATTGTCACCATACACTTGGCAGATTTGGTGATGAATCTCACTTGGTAGCACATTCCTAGCGTTCAAAAAACGAATTACGGACCTATTTCACAGTCAGCGGCCCCTTCAATTGTCTTAAACATGTTTAACGCACAGGAACAAACATAAACATAACACGAATTTCACGAAATGGCGTCTGTGGCTTCTCAATTGGTAGAGGAAGTCACCGCACATGCGCAGAGTGACAGTCTCGAGGATGCGCGAGAAATATGCGCAGACGGTTCTTACTTTCCGAATAACCTACGTACAACGGGCTGCTAATTTTAATTAAGTAATAATGTATTGTAAGTGCATATAACTGCATTGGAAGAGTACATACCTTTCACATTCATGTAATTAATGATATACTATGCGTGAATATGTGAGGAATATCTGTCAGTTTGAACTGAGTAATGTTGCACTCTACATGAATGGACCAGTACTGCAAAGACATCTGCCCATCAGTTTGAATTAATTAATGTTGCCGGATATATGCACGTGCCAGTATTGAAAGTGCATCTGCCTTTCAGATGAGCTAAGCAACGCTACACTTTACATTAATAACCGTATCTGCGTGTCAGACTGAATTCAGTACTAGTGTAATGCACGTGAAAGAATCAACATTTCATGATTATTTGCCAGTCAGGTTGAATTAATCAATGTTGACAGATACATGAATACAAAAATATTAAAAGCCAAACTGCCTAGCAGTTTGAATGAAATAATGTTGTGCTTTACGCGAATGTACCAATATTGGAAGGGTATCTGCCCGTCAGGAGAGCAGATCTGGTTGGAGTGCAGATGGGCTGCGAGTAATGCTGATTTAGGATAACACCGCTGTACGCCAGAGCGTCAATATTTGGCGTCTGTATCTCGTCCGAGCCGTGGAAACTGAGGTCATTCCAGCCCTGTTTTATGAAACAGATGCTACAGACTTATGGTTCGTGTGACGAGGTAGAAACATTACAAAACAAAAAATCTACGTAGACATAAGAAGAGAAACACAAATGAATAAAGAAATAAAAAGCAGAAATTAAACAACAAGACAGGGAGAGGGAGTGTATGAAGAAAATATAAAGAAAGAGGCTGAAACACTAATTTAGTATATATATGTTAAATATTTAAAAACAGAGAAATATGCAAATCAATATAGAAATATTTTGAAACAAATAAATGAGTAAATAAAAAGAGACATATACATGCAATGCAAATAAAACGAGACAAATAAAGTAAAGTTAGAGAAACAGAGACACACATCACATAAAGATGAGATCTTAGCAGACGTCAAGTACATTGTGTTATACACAGTTTTAATACCACATGAAAATACGCCATAGCATGATAATATTTTTACACATATGATTATGAAATTTATTGTAGAGTGTTCTGGATATCGCACAGTGTCAAAATGGCGTACACTACCGACATTTCTGAGTAATTTCAACCAACTTTGAAACATTGTCACTTCTGCAACACACAGAAGAGTGTAGAGTAAAAGCAAATAAGAGCGCTCAGCTCCGAAGAGTACAAAGATCAATTCTGTAACAGTTGGCTACATGGCCACACTAACTTTATCTTATTTTTTTTGGTGATATGATCACGAGTGAGTAGTAAAATGATTCGGCAAAATTGGTATTTGTGATTGTTTAATTTAACCTCCGCTTTCTGGACGTAATTTATTTCAGTTCTTAACACAGTGCCTGAGAACAAGAGATACGCTTTGCACACAGTCCTTGTGCCTAGCTCTCAAGGCATATTTCCAACTAATCCCACTCCACACATGTTTCTCATTCCTAACTTCTTCTGTTATCTGGCATTTATTTTCAACAACACGTTGCTAGCACCAAAGGGTTCGAACATCAGGGGTCCGCAACACAATGCGTGCGAACTCTTTGAAAGCGAACAGAGTTCGACTGGAAAATGTAAATTCTTAATGTCCTATAGTTGCGTTTCTTTTTAAAATTCAACTATTCTTCAGCTTGTCTTCAAAGTAGATATGCAAGAAAATAAAAGAAAAAAATATTTTCACGGAGAAACTTCTTTTCGAAACAAGACAAGAAATTTTAGGCTTTTGTGACCGTGCTTCATGAACGTAAGGTAAAGAGGGAAACCAACAAGATGCAACTAATCTGAAGATCATTTCAGTTGTTTATCTCAACATGTTTCGGGCATCATTATGCCCATCTTCAGGAGAACAAGACTGTGTATTACCGCATATGGTGTTCTGCGCTGGTTGTGCTGGCAGTGGTCGTGTGGAGCTGGGACGGAAGCTGTGTGCACTGTGTGAACGTTGTTTGTTGTTCGACTAGCCTAGCTAGTTGTTGTTCGACTAACAACTTTCACACAGTGCACACAGCTTCCGTCCCAGCTCCACACGACCACTGCCAGCACAACCAGCGCAGAACATCATATGCGGTAATACACGGTCTTGTTCTCCTGAAGATGGGCATAATGACGCCCGAAACATGTTGAGATAAACAATTGAAATAATCTTCAGATTAGTTACATCTTGTTGGTTTCTCTCTGTACCTTAAGAGGAGAAATATTAAATGGACAAATGCAGAGACAAGTAGTCGCCGATCTGGACGTGAGAAAATCATCTTTAAGGAAACGACTGAAACATGTGAGAACCAAATGAAGTGCAGGCACCTCAGGTTTATACGACTACTAATAGTTGGAAGGAAACATTTTTCCGCTTAGGTAGCGTCCAATAAATATTTCTGAAGAGTAAACAACTATAGGAAAGACCATGTTTAAGTAATGTGTTGATCCGGGGGACAGTTCCAACATCTTGGGGGCGTTTAAAGCCAGTTTTTACTGCAGAACGATAAAAAGAACTAGAGGATAGTGCCAGAGATCTTGGTTGTATACGGCATGGAAAAGGAATAAAGCAACTCCTGCATTTAGCTTTTGAGTACGCAAAGAAAAACAGCATTCTGCACACAATCTGTAATGTGACGAAGGCAGCACGGTGGCCCAGTTTGAGCACTTCTGCAGACCATCTAACTGTTTGGGCTTCTGCGAAGTGCAGTTAGGTAAAACCAACGGTTTAATAATTCCCAAAGCCAACAATTTTTTTGACAAATAGGAATCTATGTCTGCAGGAAGCATATACTCCCTGTCCACTGTATGTTCAATGTGAGGGAAACTGGAACCTCTAGTGTCCAGAACAAAGTCCTCAACGTGATTTTACCGAGAGCCAACCGTAAATTTTCCGAAGTAATTTCGGCAGAAAGACGCCAGACCATTAGAACAGAATGCTGCATGAACCCTGTTTGTTTCTTGTACGTACCAACTGCTGTAATTTTTCCTGGAAAGGGAACAAAGCAAGAGCCTTTAAAATATACTACTAACGGCACTATTTCTATGACATCATATAGTGAATTGATAAATCTAGAACCACTTGTCAGTTGGCTTAAGCAATTCATGTACTATGCTAGACCAACTGAATATGATCCAGTTCTCCTCGTACTGGACGATTACACATCGCACTGAAGTCTCGATGCTGTTACGTTTTGTACTATGTAGCACTACTGTTTCTACGTCAACCGTCCAGTTACAAACTACAGCCGCTAGACCGTGATTTTTGGGCGACTTACAAAGGCACTTGCTGCTGAAGCTGATAAACGGATGCACAAGCACCCTCTGCTTGTATTTCTACAATGTGACATTAATATTACTTTCTGAAACACCTTATAACCGTATACCTTGGTCCGTTGTGAGGAGGATGGAGGTAGTGTGTGAGAACAAGAATTTTACAGTAGCCGGCATCCTTTGTCCAAGTGAACTAGGGACACTGGGGCCGCGAAGTTAAGGAAAGTGAGATAAACAAGGTAATTATGCTAACTGTGCGAAGGAAATGTATAATAATAGTGTGCCAAATTGATACATGTGGTCCTTGTGAGGATCAAAGGAGGAGTGTGGGAGTGAAAGTTTATAGTAGCCGGCACCCCGTGTCAAAGAGAACTGGGGACATTGGGATGGCGAAGATCCGAAAAGGGAGAAAAACAAGTCGAGTGCGCCAGCCTTGGGGGCAGAGAAATGGAGGCGAGGGCAAGCACTTGAAACCTGGCGGTATTAGGACTAGACGGTGTATGGGGGCTGTTTGCTAAATATATTTACTGCTGAAATGAGTGTGTGTCATTTCTGTTGAGAGTGTTCAGCCCAACGATATAGGTTAATGTGCAACCATTGATGACCTGTACCATCCAATAATTGTCACGTATGTTCCCTGGGATAAGACGTGTTCGCCGCTGGACGGACTAGCCGAGTGAACATTTAAAACCTATAAAAGTTAATTGTCGATATGAAGGAAGTGCAGAAACATTTAAAGTTACAGGGGCACGTCCATTATACCCACACGTGTTTTCAGATACGGATTTTCTTCTATCAGAAGTCAGGAATCGTCCTCAAGGAATTTGGAATTATGAACCAACTAGTGAAAATGATCAGGTATTTCAAATGTGTGTGTCCTTCGAGAAAAAAAGCAACAGAGTTCAAAACATGTACCAATAGCCTCAAGAATAAATCGCTATCCGGGGGCAGTACACAGGAGGCGGAAAGAGCGTGCATTTCTCCATCGAATTCCTTTCCCTTACCGAAAGCAAATACAGCCGTCAAGATGGCCAGATCTGCTAGAAGATGTGATATAGTGATATGTTCTCCATTTAAAAATTCACTCTTGAACACAACTAATAAAAAATGGAGTGAAAAACTCAATTAGACCAAAAAATAAATTCTAAATGCCTGCTGGTGGACAGCCATCATATTGTGTGTTGTGCCTGCTGGTGGAGAGCCATCATATTCAGGAAAGAAGAAGACGGATAAGGAAAATACAGGCGTATGAGCAACCAATTGCAAAATACTGGACAGAGTGCAACATGGCGACATGAGAAGTGTGCTTCGTTTGAGAGACGTAAGTTGGATATTGCTAAGATAGGGGTTGTTCTGCGCAATCTAAGACCAGGAGTAGCGTAGAGTTTTGTACCTTGTCAGAACAAGAATATTTCTATTTTTAACTGTATGTTTGAAGGCCTGTAGCCAGCAGATCAAACAACACCTGCAGGCCTCATCTTGTTTCAATACTCCAAATAACTCTTTCATTCAAGTTCACTGTTTCAAAAAATAACCAACACGATGACACTTGTGGACTATCCTTTATTTTCAGGGGTAGTCGTCATTCATTCTCTACATGTTTCGAGCTTTCGGGAAGCTTATCATCAGGAGTTCATTCTTTTTCCCTGTAAAGTCAGCCTCTGGTATAGTGTGTAATCTTTTTCTGTAACCCTCCCGTTCAACGGGAGGGTTACAGCAAAAGATTACACACTATACCAGAGGCTGTCTGTACAGGGAAAAATGAACTCCTGATGATGAGCTTCCCGAAAGCTCGAAACATGTAGAGAATGAATGACGACTACCCCTGAAAATAAAGGATAGTCCACAAGTGTCATCGTGTTGGTTATTT